>Ga0187893_10000674_pt1 | contig 87026 bp, 80 predicted proteins | sample MA1701074metaG_FD_139574 | JGI IMG/M metagenome (GOLD analysis project Ga0187893, IMG submission 139574) | White microbial mat communities from a basaltic lava cave in the Kipuka Kanohina Cave System on the Island of Hawaii, USA - MA170107-4 metaG ... | reverse complement strand
CCTTGCGCCAGTCGAGTCAACTGCTGTGTTTCCGCGCTACATTGCAAAACCCGGTGCTTTATTAGAAAATGTCGCCGCCTTAATTTTCCCTCTCACGAAAGGAATCAACAATGACGGCGAGCAATCCCGCGAGCGAGAAACTGCTCATCAGCCTCGAACAGGGCATCAAGCGAATAACGATCAATCGCCCCGAAAGAAGAAACGCTCTCGATGTCGAAACCTTTCAACTCCTGCGCGAAGCCATCAGAGAATCCGCTGAGGATGATAGCCGTGTCATCATCCTCACGGGCGCGGGCGAAGCATTTTCAGCGGGCGCTGATCTTCAATCACGATTGGAACAGGACATCAGGAAAACCGATGTCACGACTTCGCTTCGAGAAAACACCAATCCCACTATCACGATGATGCGCGCACTTCCAAAACCGATCATCGCTCGCGTTCACGGGCCTGCGGTCGGAGTCGCATGCAACTACGCGCTTGCCTCGGATATCATCATCGCGTCCGAAGAGGCTAAATTCGGACAGGTGTTCGTCAAGATCGGGCTTGCTCCCGACGGCGGAGGCACTTTCTTTCTGCCGCGGCTTGTGGGCTATCACAAGGCCTTCGAATTGATGACCACAGGCGCGATCATCGATGCTCAGGAAGCGTTGCGGCTCGGCATAGTCAATCGTGTCGTTCCCTTCGAAGAACTCGACGCGACTGTAGATGCGTTGGCAATGAAGCTTGCTGCATCGCCGATGATCTCGATAGCGAAGATCAAGGAAGAACTCAATCACTCGATGAACAGTGATCTGGCCTCGGCGCTCGATCTCGAAGCGGTGAGTCAGGGCGCGTGCTTCCGGTCAGAGGATTTTGCCGAAGGAGTCGCCGCTTTCCTTCAAAAGCGCAAGCCTGTTTTTCAGGGGAAGTGATGACGGCTCGCAGGTCAAAAGTTTTTGCGATAGCCGCCATGGTCGCGATCTTCGCCTTCTTCCATTTTGAAGAAGACAGCGCGAAAGCAGAGTTGATATTTGACAGTTCATCGATTCGACAGGACAACTGCGCGGCGTGTCACAAAACAGAAACGGCGGAAACAGTCGCGCTTTATTTGTCGAGCGTTCATGCCGCGAAAGGCTTCGCTTGCAATCGCTGTCACGGTGGAGAATCTGCGGCGGCAGACAAGGCGAAGGCGCACGCGGGAAATTTCATCGGGCAGCCTTCACCGAATGAAGTTTTGACGATGTGCGGCTCGTGCCATCGCGCGCAGGCAGCCTCGTTCAAAACAGGCAAGCATTTTCCCGAACGCCGTGGGCAAACGCGGCTCGATTGTTCGCAATGTCACGGCGCGCACGCCGTAGGGTCAGCTTCGCGCAATTTCAGCTTCGCTTATTACTGCGCGGGCTGTCACGGGCAGGAATATCTGCCGGAGTTGCCCGATAATTTCAAGCAGATGCTGGCGCTCGCTGATTCCTTAAACGATGCGGGCCGCGCTCTTTCGGAAGATGCAGATCGACGAAGAAAAGAGATCAATCGCCTCATCGGTGAGATAGTTCATCCGACTGATTTCGAAGGGGCGCGCAGCAGGATACCTGAGATTTTAAAACTCGGCGACGAGTTCAAACGGATGATTGAAAAAAAGTGAGCCGCGAGATGATCGCTCGATCAGGGAAGGAAAAAACGATTGAGTATCCGTTTTCATTAACACCCTGCTGAAGCAGGGTGACGAGCGACCCTCACAGGTCTTCAACTGTTTCGACGGTTTTTCGAAAACGGTTGAAACAGTTCGGAAGAGTCTTGCGCCGATTAACACCTTGATTCATCAAGGTGTTAATGAGATCGCATCTCATTTCCCGCAACTGATGAGTTGCGCTGCGAGCTTGCTCGTTTTCGATCTTTGCTTTTCCGAATTGATGAATCCATCCGATGCAAGCCGCGAGCTTGCTCCACATCTTTGCTCCGAAGGAGTGCCGATGACTGATCGAGCGAGAGCCAATACGACGCTTGCGCTGTTGTTCTTCATAAACCTGATGAATTTCTATGACCGGCAGGTCATCGCCGTGCTGACCGAACCTATCCGACAGGAGTGGCAACTGAGCTATAGCAAGATGGCTATGCTCGGAACCGCATTCACCTTGATCTACGCGGCGGTCGGAGTGCCGTTAGGATGGATGACCGACAGGTTTTCTCGGACGCGCATTCTGGCCGGAGCCGTGTTCGTCTGGAGCGTGCTGACGGCGGCAGGCGGGCTGGCTAAAAGCTACGGGCAGATGTTCGCGCTTCGCCTCGGCGTAGGCGTAGGCGAAGCCGGTTGCGCGCCTGCGGGAAATTCACTGATCGGCGATCTGTTCCCCGCCAGCCGACGGGCCAAAGCCATCTCACTTTTCATGATCGGTCTTCCGCTCGGACTTGCTTTGAGTTATGCCATATCGGGTCGCGTGGCCGCGGCGTGGGGATGGAGGGCGGCTTTTTACATAGCGATTATTCCCGGCCTTCTTCTCACAGTGTGGGCGCTCCTGACGCCTGAGCCTAAACGCGGAGCTACGGAGACGCACAACATCGGCGCGCACAAACGCGAAGGGTCTTCTTTCAAACTGGTGCTGTCGATTCCTACGATGTGGTGGATCATCCTTTCCGGCGCGCTGTTGAATTTCAACATGTACGCCATCGGCTCATTCCTCAATCCTTACCTTCAGCAGTATCACAAGCTAGACATCAAAGCTGCCAGTGATGTTTCGATGGTCGTAAATGGCCTGATGGGAATTCCCGGCTTGCTGGTCGGAGGGATTATCGCCGACGCGGTGATGAAGCGATGGAAAAACGGGCGCATGCTGGCAGGCGCCATTTCGATAGTCGCTTCCCTTCCGCTCGTGCTGCTCGCTTTGAGCCGACCGCCGGGAGATGTGTGGGGCTTTGCGGCGATGATGGGACTGAGCTACGCATTGATGACCGTCTACTATGCGGCTGTTTACCCGACGGTTCAGGATATAATCGAACCCTCGTTGCGCGGTACGGCGATGGCCCTGTACTTTTTCGCTATGTATGTGCTGGGCGCATCGTTCGGCCCCGTGGGGACGGGATTGTTGAGCGATTACTTCACCGAGCAGGCGGCCAGATCGGCGGGTCTCGTCGATTTGAGCTATCAGGCGCTCGAACCATTCCGCGCCGAAGGTCTGCACTCGGCTATGTATGCGATTCCGATTCTCGGAGGGCTGCTCGCATTTGTATTGTTTGCGGGCGCGATGACGGTTAAGAAAGACATGGACAAGCTGCACGACTGGATGCGCGAATCCGCCTTGAAATCAGAGGCGGCGAAAGAGAAGATGGCCGAAGCGACAAATTGATTTCGTCCGTCGTCATTTGATTGCTCATGCGAAGACTGAATTTCCGATTGTGTATAGCGGTGATGGCGAGCCTGATCCTGGTGTCGGGCAGCCTTTTCTTCGTGCGCGACCGTCTCTGGTCGGCTGGTGAAACTTCCGAGCAGCCGCGGCTGAGTCCCACAGGCGCATTGTTGCTTGAGCCTTCGGAATCTGAAGACCCACTGTCGCTGCTCGAAACGGAACAGCCCGAAGAGCGAAGCGAGTGGTTTATCTCGCAACGCGCCTATCCGTTCGATTCCGTCTCTGCGGAAGCGCGCCGCGAGGCATGGGAATCCGTGCTTCAACATCGACAGGCACTCGACGGCTCCCTCTCGCCCGCCGCTTCGAACGTGTGGCAGCAGATCGGCCCTTCCCCGACTAACTCGGCTTACAATAGCGCGTGGGGAGTCACGAGCGGGCGCATCAACTCGGTCGCCGTCTCGCCCGCAAATTCTCAAATCATCCTCATCGGCAGTTCGACCGGAGGCATCTGGCGTTCGACCAGCGGAGGATCGAACTTCGCGCCCGTATCCGATGATCAGGTCGATCTTGCAGTCGGCTCGATTTCGTTTTCAAAGAGCGACCCGCAGATCGTCTACGCAGGAATGGGCGATACGAAACTGGGATACCTCGGAAGCGGCGTGTTGAAATCCACCAACGGCGGCGCAAGCTGGCGAAGGGCGAGCAACTCGTCGCTTCCCTCCCCCGGATTGATCGCAAGGATCGAAGTCGATCCCTCGAATTCCAGTCGAGTTTATGTCGCGCAGTTCTCGCGGCTCGCAGGCGTTGAAACTCAAGCGAGCGGCTTTTATGTTTCAAGCGACGGCGGAGTGAACTGGACGAAGACCTTTACGGGCTGGACGCGCGATGTCGTCATTCATCCGACTAACCGGCAAACGGTTTTTCTCTGCGCGGCATCGCGTGAGACGGGCGATGAGGTTCAACCCGCAGGGCTTTATCGCTCGACCGACAGCGGGCAGACATGGTCAGTGATCCTCGCCGCTCCTTTCGATCCGAGAAGGACGAGAGATTTCCGCGTGGCGGTATCTGCGGCTGATCCGCAAAAAATTTACGCCTATCTGGGGGGATTCAACGGCGCGGATTTTCGAGTGAAGCTGATGGCGAGCGCCGATGGCGGCGGGACGTGGAGCGTGCGCAACGCCGAAGGACTGGACTGGGCCGCGTTCGGATATAACACTTACATCCACGCCGACCCTGCGAACGCCAACAGGATATTCGTCGGCACGCGCGATATCTATCGCAGCGACGATGGCGGCGAAACGTGGACTAATATCACGAGAAACTTCTCTCCCTTCGGAGTCATTCTCGATTACACGCCGTGGCTCGCGAATACGCACCCGGATCAACATGGATTCGCTTTCGCCCCCTCGAATCCGAGCGTGATTTATATAGGCAACGACGGAGGCATTTCGAAATCCACCGACGGCGGGAATCGTTTTCAATCGCTCAACTCTTCGCTCAGTCTCACTCAGTTCATAGGCATCACGCTTCACCCTACAGACCCAGCAATTTCCTATGGAGGCACGCAGGACAACGGCACGCAGCGCCGATTGAACGGCACAAGTCAGTGGCTCGAATTCGCCAGCGGAGATGGCGGGCGTTCTGTTTTGAGCGTGACTCGCCCCGATATAGTTTTCACGACATACATTCGCGGATCGATTTTCAGGTTCTCTGAAAACGGAACCGTATTTGATCGACAGGTGGCTTTCAGCAGTTCTTTCGGCGAGGGCGGGCGCATATCTTTTTATGCGCCGTTCGTAGGCAACGGAGTCGACGATACGCTTTACTTCGGAACGTGGAGGCTCTTCATCAGCACAGACATGGGAGGCGACTGGACGGCTCCGGGAGGCGAAACCGATCTGACGAAAGGCTTCACCGCGAAAGGCGCGGATGTGCTGACGGCCATCGCCGTCGCGCGCTCGAACACAAGGATAATCTATACAGGCTCGGCGCAGGGTCGCGCGATGGCTTCTACAGACGGCGGCGCGACGTGGATGGACATCACCACGGGTTTACCTGATCGCAACATCACGGCCATAGCCATCGATAGAGATAATCCCGCCGTCGCTTATCTGACAGTTTCTGGCTACGGTAGCGGGCATGTTTTCAAGACGACTGATCGCGGCGCGACATGGGCGGGCGCGAGCGCGGGCCTGCCGGACATTCCCGCAAATGCGATTCTGATCGATCCCGGCGCGTCGAACCGGCTTTATCTCGGAACCGATATCGGCGTGTTTCGCTCGACTGACGGCGGAGCGTCGTGGCAGTCGTTCAACAGCGGGATGCCGCCTGTCGTCGTCACCGCGTTCGCGGCGCAGGAGAGCGGATTGATCCAGGCGTCTACATACGGGCGCGGGGCTTATGAAATCATGGCCGGGGTGAGTCGGCCCGCGATCAGTTCGGTAGAGTTCAATAAAAAGAAGATGACCATCAACGGCTCTCGCTTCTCAGGCTCGCCTTCCGTCATCATCAACGACATCGACCGCACAAGCTATGTAAAAACCGTATCCGATACTACGATCAGGCTGAAAGCCAAGCCTAAAAAGATCGGTCTCATAGAGGGTGACAACACGATCCGCGTCGTCAACGAAGACGGAGGCTCGACTGTGTTCGTCTTCAGGTATCAGGGCTGACACGGTTTCAGATGGCTGAACCGAGAATCTGAGAAACCTTTTCGCGATAGCGGCGGCTGAGCGTCAACTGGCCGCCGTTTTTCAGAATCACAATCTGCTCTTCGCTGTTTACGTGCATGTGCAGTTCTTTCACGCTGTCTATGTTGACCATCGTGGAGCGATGTATTCGCAGGAATTTTTTCGGATCGAGTTTTTCTTCCAGACTCCGCATCGTTTCTCTTATCAGGTGCGACTTCTTGCCGACATGCAGCAGCAGGTAATTTCCTTCCGCTTCGATCCAATCGACCTCATCGATTGGGATGAGGAGGACGCGCCCGTTGTTTTTGATGACGAAGCGATCAAGATACTGCGATCTCGCGTTTATCTCAGTCAGAAGGGTAAGCATTTGATGAGTGCGGTCTTCGTTATTCTTCTCGCGCAGATTCCCTCTGGCCCGCTTCAAAGCCTTGTCGAGACGTTCGTGATCGAACGGCTTGAGCAGATAGTCTACGGCTGAGACTTCGAAGGCCCGCACCGCATAGCGATCATAAGCCGTCACGAAAATGACTGCGGGCATTCGCTCTCCAATCGCTTCGAGCAAAGCGAAGCCGTCCATCTCCGGCATCTGGATGTCCAGAAATATCAAATCGGGCGACTCGGCGCGAAGCGATTCGATGGCCTCCCGCCCGTTGGAGCATTCGCCGATCAATTCGATATCCCGATGATCTTCGAGCATGCGACGGATGACGGCGCGAGCAGGCGGCTCGTCATCGATTATCACAGCGCGTATGGCTTCGCTCATCCTTTCATCCCTCGGAAAAAGTGGCACAATCTGACGGCCCAAATCCATGTGCGAGAGTTGAAAACCCTGTAGGGGCGGCCCTCTGTGGCCGCCCCAGCATGAATCAATCCCGATCTTTCAAATCCACAATCTTCAGACCAGAGCCGCAGATATTTGAAGTCTACTTCGTTACTTCAATCTGGGGCGACCAGAGACGGTCGCCCCTACGGGTCTCTTCAGTAGCGCCGCTCTCAACAGCTTCCTCGGCTATGAACGGTATCTCGATAGTGACTGCCGTTCCGCCTCCGGTCCGGTTGTTGAGGCTCAGGCAGAAATCATCCCCGTAAAGCTGGCGCAGACGCTCGCGGGTATTAGCGAGGCCGACTCCTTCGTTGATGATGCGAATCGGTTTACCAAAGGCAGGGCCGGGGCCGTCGTCCGAAACCTCGATTCGAAGCTTTTCCTCTCTGCGCTTCACCGAGACTTCAATTTGTCCAGCCGCAGCGCGAGCCGCGATGCCATGCTTGATGGCGTTTTCGATGATCGGTTGAAGTATGAGGTTCGGAACCTGAGCCTTCATCGTTTCAGGCTCCGCATCGATTCTCACTCGCAATCGATCACGAAAACGAACCTGTTCTATTTCCAGATAGCAACGCAGAAATTCCAGTTCCCTTTCCAGACTGACGACCTGTGTGCCGTTGTTCTCGATTGTGAGTCGCAGAAAATCCCCGAGTCGGGCGATCATGTGAACAGCGACTCGCGGTTCCTCCAACACGAGCGACGAAATGGAATTGAGCGCGTTGAAAAGAAAGTGAGGCTGAAGCTGCATCTTGAGCGCCTGTAGCTGCGCGTGCGCGAGTTGCGCTTCCAGCGTGGTCGAGCGGCGCTTTTCTTCTCTGTACTTCTCGTAATAATCGAGCGCGTAGTTGGTCGTCACGATGAGCTTATAGCAGATTATTCCGATCATAAATCGCCCAAGCCCAATCGATTGATAAAGGTGCGCAAGCGACGAATAACGAATCGTGGAGAAAGCCGTGAGCGGCCAGTAAATGAGTCCGAAGAGCGAGGTCTGAATCGCGGCCATCGCGATGGCCGCTGGGAAATGAATCGCAAGCATCCGCGGCCACGCCTTTGCGCGCGAGCGAATGCGATGATCGAGGCGGACTACGACCGGGAGAAGGCCGCACCATATAAGCTGCGGGAGCAGTTGCGCTAGCAGGACTGATCGCCAGTTGATGGGCTGATCGGCAAGGGAGGCATTGATGTAGGTGCTGGTCGACATCACCATTCCCATGAAAGAGAGCAGACCGCACATAACGAGGTATCTGGCCGAGCGCGAGCGATTCGTGGCAGGAAATGTCGTGTGATAAACAGCCGTTGTCATAGGAGAGATTATCATCCTGTTTCGATTTCGCGACAACTGACTCGTCACCGAAAGGCGTGAAATATTCATGCTCTGGCCGGGGCGGAAAGCTCCGCTCCGCTTTCCTGCATGCGCGTATCCCCTCTGCGAACGCACGGATTCAGGGAGAAAACTTCAACGCAAAGAAGTTCGAGTCCGCATCGCCAATAGGTTCGCACTGGCCCGACCAGAGCAAAACGATTTCTTCAATGATAGAGGCTGAAGCGCAAGTCGGGATCGGGGAGTCGGGATCGCTTACGCCTCAGCCCATTACTTCCACCCATAAATTCCGCCGCTCTGCAATGAGCAGATCGGGTCTGCAGGCCGGACGGGTAAGTCGGCGAGGAGGCTCTCACAACTCCTGCGCGCCTCGTACCGATGGCTTGCGGTGACGATGACCTCACGGCCTGCAGACACACCCTTTTTTTGAAAACCGGACATCCAATCTCACCCCTTCGAATGCGAGGGATGAGCGCAAAGCGGCGAGTTGCCCAGTGGAGTCGGCAATCTCAAGCTCTCTGCGCTCATCATTGACTCCGCCCTTTTGGGTTTCAGAGCAGGGCCACGCAGATCGGCAGTTCGACACACAGAGCGAATCAATCTGCCCTGATTGAGTATAAGAAAATCATTCGAGCGGGGATTTTCCTTTGTGACCAGTGGCAGGATTATGGGATGAGCGGCTTCTGTCATCGGGTTAAAGGCTCGTTCTATGGCGTTGAATTTCTCCATTGAAAGAGACGAGCGCAAAGCCAATATCGAAAAAGAGCTTCCCAGGAAGACTCGGCTTTGCGCTCATCATACGGATTTTTTCTTACTCGGCAAGGTTGTACCGCTTGATCTTGCTGTTCAAAGTCGTATGCCGCAGGCCGAGCATCGAGGCTGCTTTTCTCTGATTGCCGCGTGCCAGCCTCAAAGCGCGACGGATCAGACTCGATTCATAACTGCGCATTTCTTCCTGAAGGTCTATGCACTGCGCGGACTCATCGAGTTTGCTCTCTTCGAGAGCTTCTATTTCCGTGATCAGAGTTCTAACGATGGTTCTGATCGTTTCCACCTTGCGCGTCAGGCGGCCTTCCACGTCAAAACCATTCTGACTGTGGCCTGAGATTGACTGCTGTTCGATTTCGATCATTGCCTGAATAACCTCCCCGGAAAACAGTTTTCAGTTTCCAGTTTTTCATCATTTCATGGCGTCGTTGAAAACAACATGGATGAAAAAACCGGGAGGGCCGCTCCCTCCCGGATCAAGCTATGCGACTACGCAACACAGGCTAGAAGATCAACTTCAAGCCGAACTGCAAACCGCGACGGGCATAATTGCCCTCTGAGTTGTCGTTGAAGGGCGTATTGATGAGCGAGCCTTCGACGAAGGTGCTGCCGCGGCGGTCTCCTGCGATGAATCCGACTCCGGGATTCGGATGATTCAAGGCATTGAACATTTCGAATCGGAATTGCAGCCGAACCGATTCGGTTATATTCGTGTTCTTCGCTATTCCGAGGTTGAGGTTGTTCAATCGCGGCCCCGCTTCGGAATTGCGCGGCACGTCACCATAGGGCGAGCCGAACAGGGTAGCCGCGCCCGGCCCGTTGAAGATCATATACACATCGTCTTTCCTTACAGGCACAGCGTTTCCGCTGCGGTTGAGTTCCGCGAAGTCATAGAACCCGCGCGGGTCAATGACCGACACTCCGAACAGCAGCGATGCATCGACCTGATTGATGCCGACGCTCGTTCTCGAAGCATTCGGATTTCCATAGAACGGACGCAGCACGTCCGCGCCTATGAATGAACTGTCAAACGTAACGTCCGAATACCCGGTGCCGAAGAAGAACACGTTAGCGCCCTGAGTAGCGGTGTATCGCTGACCGCTGGCGAGGAAATAAGTTCCTGACAACTGCCAGCCGCCGAGAGCCTTGCCCACAAAGCCCTTTCGGTCTTTGAAGAACGGCGCGTCCCATATGAAATTCATCGCCAACGCATGACGGCGATCAATCCCCGAAAGGCCCTTTTCAGCCGCGTTGGTGTTGAAGGGATTCTGAACCACCGGCACTTCATGGAACACGAAAACTTCGCTCGCCGTGTCGAGCGTCTTCGACCACGTATAGCTCAAGCCCGCCGAAAGCTGATTGAACAATCGACCATCATAGCGGGTCTGCAAGCCGTGATAGCTGGCCGTCGCAGTGTTTTCGCGCGAGCGGATCAGTCCGGCGGGCAAGGCTCGCCCGTTGCACTGACTCGCTTCGTTTATAGGCGTGGCGAGATTATCAACGCACTGGCCCTGACCTGCGACCTGCGGGCGAATGCCTGCGGGAACGAGGTTCGGGAAGCCGGGGAAGGTGATCCCGCCGAGTGTGAAGCCATTGACCAGCCGATCAATGCGAGGATTGCCATTGAGCGTCTGGAACAATCCCGTAGTCTTCGATCCGACGTAGCGAGCTTCGACGACGTTGTTGCGCGAGATTTCCCGCTGCACCCTCAACGTCCATTGCTGAACATAGGGCGAATAGAAATCAGACGAGACTCGCGTCTGAGTGAAGAACCTCGGATCGTAGGCGTTAAGCTGCAACGCGCCCGTGCGCTCGGCTGCCGCCCGAACGTTGTCGCCCGTAGGCTCTCCCGAAGGAAGCGGGAACGCCGCCGACGAAGGAACGTTGAGCAGGAACGCTACGGGAGACGACGACGCCACGTTGAGCAGCAGGTTGTAGAAGGCCGGATCGTAGGCCATCGAATAGCCGCCGGAGATGACCGCGCTGTCCGATTCGCCGAAGAGCCATTTGCCCAATCGGTTTTTCAGAGTCGGTCTCCACGCAAATCCCAGGCGAGGGGCGAAGTTGTTCTTGTCCGCCGGAAGACGCGGGAATGTGCGCGCTTCGAGCGGGAGGCTCTGACGCCAGAGCGCAGTCTGCGGATTCGACTCGCGCTCCTGTGTGAGGTCGGCCAGAGTGTTGATGGGCTGACCGTTGTACTCATAACGGATTCCCAGATTGAGCGTGAGATTATCTCTCACTCTCCAGTCATCCTGAAAGTAGTAAAACTGATCAGTCTCGTTATAAGCGATTGAGAAAGCGCCGCCCGCCAGATCGATTGCTGACGGAGTGTTCGAAAGCACCCGCGCCGCGCTGGAGTAGGTGAAGCGGCCATTTACATTGGGGAGGAATCCGACCGTGTTGGTCAGGCGGCGGATGTCGGCCCCCATCTTCATCTGGTGACGGCCCGCAGTCTTCGAGTAGTTGTCCGTAAACTGATAAACAGTCACCACGCGACCCTGCGGGAAGTTGTTCGCAATGCCTATGGTCTGGAGGGAAATTCCGCCGCTGCTTTGAAAGCCGAGGAAGCGGATCCCTGTGATCGATTTTCCGAATTCGTCGGTGCCGGGGACGCAACTCTGTCGCCCGTCGCAGCCTCCTCCAAAGACGACGCTGAGGCGGTTGAAGACGAAGCGAAACTCATTGACCGAGTTATTCGACAATTGGGAGGTGAACTGAAGACCTGAAAGATTTCCGTGCGATGGAATGTCGCCCGTAAATCCGTTCGATCCCGTGAGCGCGTTCGTACCCTGACTCGACTGATAGAGGTGACGATACCAGATGCTGTGATGCTCGTTGATCTGATAGTCGCCGCGAGCGACAAGCTCAGGTTGGTTGTCCGGCTGCGAGATCAATCGCCCCGGATAGGCCACGCGGAATGTCTGTCCGCCAAGCGTGATGATTTCATTCTGCGGACGGTCTGTGCGTTCGAAGACGGTTCCCGCATCCGTGAGCGCGAAGGCCGAGTAATTGCCCAGCGCCTGAACGACCGGATTGTTCGGAAACGCGGCTTTGAGTCGCCCCAACTCTTCCGGCGCGATGGTCGGGTTATCTGAAAGGAACTGCGTCTCGGTTCTGGTCGTCGACAACTGAAAGGCTCCGAAGACCCACAGCTTGTCTCTCTTTATGGGGCCGCCGAATGTTCCGGCGTAAACATTCGAGAGCAGCGGATCGGGTTTGCCGCGTCCGTTGTTGTTCGTTCGACGTTCGATGTTGGTCAAGGAATCGAACAAACTCTGATCGCGGTGGAACCACGAGGCAGTGCCGTGATATTCGTTCGTCCCCGCTTTGGTGACGATGTTGACTATCCCGCCCTGATTGCGGCCATACTCGGCGGAGAAGTTGTTTGTGATGATCTGGAATTCTCCGACCGCATCATTGTTGCTGACGAAGAAGTTCGGGCCGCCGATTGAAAGATCATTGTTGTCCTGACCATCGACGGTGAAGTTGTTCGAGCGCGCCCGCTGACCGTTGACTGAAAGCAGCGCGCCGTTCGAGTTGACGTTGCCGAATCCGGGAATGACTCCGGGTGCGAGAAGGGCCAGAGAATCGATTCCCTGAGCCGCGCCGTTCGACGGAAGCTCCGTCACCTTGCGGCTGTCGAAAGTGTTCGATACCTGAACCTGCTCTCGCTGAATCAACTGCTCGCCCTGCGCCGTGACGGTCACGGTCTCGCTGACCTCTCCGGCCTGAAGCGCGGCGTCAATCGTGATGTCCTGACCTATCTGTACGGTCACATCCTGAAATTCCTGCTTCTTGAAGCCCTGCTTTTGAACTGTCAGCAGGTAATTGCCCGGTGCGAGGCGCGGGAAATTGTAAATGCCTTCGGAGTTGGATCTGTTTTTCGTTTCAACTCCGGTTGCCGTGTGACGGGCAGTCACATCGGCTTCGGTGATAACGCCGCCGCTTTGATCGGTGACGACGCCGCGAAGCGCGCCCGTAGTGGCCTGAGCCAGGGCTGTGAGCGCAGAGAAAGGAATGACCAGCGTCGCGATGAGCATAAGGATAAACCCCGACGTCAGTCGTTTGCGTACTGATTTCATGCTTAGTGCCTCCTGAAATTTCTAGGGCTGGAGCGTTCAGTTTTTGAGGCACACCCTTTGGCAGGTTGCGATCAAGTCTGTGTTGCACGGGACAGAAAATTGATCCTCTATACTGCTCTTATTCTGATTCATTGCTGAATGTAAACAACAGACCGAAGGCCCGTTGCTCGATTCGAAATAGCGGTTTGCCAGTGAAGGCAAATCCATACGCCTCGGAATACGGCGAGCGATTACCGCGCGCCATCGGCCCTGCACTTGCAAACCGCTATGCTTCAGCGTGAGCGAGTATAGACTCATTACTCGTCGGTCGAGCGCAGTATGTGATCAGAGGCGGGATCGTGGGATAAGCGGTTGAAACGGTGTGATAGATGGCGGCAGAATTCTGCATATTGCTTCGCTTGATTATTTGGCTGAGATAAGGTCGAAGCGCGGAGGCGGGGCTTGCGCACTGCGTTATACTCAATCCTTCGCAGTCGTATTTCATGAATCCGTCAATGGACACTTGGAGGAATAATGAACAGCTTCAGATTTTCTCAGCGCGTCTTTTTTTTCGCACTCACACTCGTCTGCCTGTTTCCGATTTTCGGTTCGTCAGCCGTAGCGCAGACCAGAATCATCATCGCAAGGCACGGAACTGCGAGCTATGATCCGAAAAACCCGCAGATGATAAACGGCATACCAGAACCATCCTTGTCAGATAAAGGGAAAGATGAAGCTTTGCGACTCGCCCGACTTGCCAAAGCCGAAGGCATCGAAGTGATCTATCACAGCCCTTTGATGCGAGCGCGCGAGACCGCCGCCATCGTCGCGCGCGAGACAAATCTCAAGCCCATAGTCGTCGAAGCTCTGGCTGAATTGAATCTCGGAGATTTGCTCGGCAAAGAATGGAACGAATCTCCCTACCGCGAACAACTCGCCGAAGTCCTTCGTCATCCCGACAACAAACGACCGGGCGGAGAGAGTTTCAACGAGTTGCATGCGCGAGCGACTGCCGCTTTGCGCGACATCATGGATAAGAATCGAAATAAAAAAATTCTGATCATCGCCCACAGCATCACCAATCGAGCGCTTATCGGAATGCTTCGCGGGCTTTCCACCGCAGAAGCCTACCGCCTGCCATCTCAGCCCAACGATGAAGCATTCATCGTCCGATGGACGAGCAAGATTCCGGCTGAGATCGAAACGCGGCGTTACTGATGAGCGCGACACACTGAATTTCAGTTTTTGGGAAAAGTCGCGCCGCGTTTGACCTCGCGTATCTGTTCAAGGTGTCGCTCGCTGTGCGCGGTCAGAAATAAAATCCACTGATAGGCGTCTATCACGCCGAACACCCAGTGATCGGCGAAATGGCTGCGCAGATCATCACTCGTCGACTCGATGTAAGAGATAGTTCGCCCGCGCGCTTTTTCAAAAGCGTTTATGAGGTCGGCTTTCGCCGCGAGGCGTGCGCGCGGCCTGACGACTTCCGGAGCCTGAAATTTTTTCGTCACCCGGTTGGTCGCCGTCAGTATGATGACCTGATCTTTAATGAGCGATCTTCGCTCTTTCGATTCCGGCACGGGCGATTTCATGACTCGCCCTATGACCGAATTAGAAAGCTCAGGCAGAGCGGGCTGCTTCATGATTTGTTGAGTGACAACCATAAAGACTGCCCCCTCTGCATTGATTATATGCTCCGCGATTTCCGCGATAGACCAGCGTTCGGGAGTCGCGCGATAATTCATCTGGGCTTCCGTCAGTCCTGAGATCGCATCGAGCAGTTGCTCTCTTGTTTCTTTCAGATACTCGATAGCGAACGCGCGCTCCTCAGCGGTCAGCCCCTCAGTCATCTTTTTTTTTCCCGACCATCCATAGCGGATTCGTGCGCGCTGCCATCGTGTTTCGGGACGACGATGATGTAAGCGCCGGGAGTGCCTTCACCGACGATGAAGATATTCGTGTGGCTGTTCGTATGCTCAGGCAAAGCGCCTATGTCGGAATTTTTCAAATACGGCGCATAAAACATTACGTGCGGCACGAAGACCTGCGTCTTTTCTCCCGTCTTTGGGTCATGGCTGAAAAACTCAGGCGACAACATGTAAGTGACTCCCGGTCGGCGCGGCGCGATGAGTTTTCCTGAAGCGTATTCTTCGTTGATGATCTTTGCGACTTCCTGCGCGCCCTTGCCCTGATCGAACAATTCCACTCTTCGCATGTCGGCTTTCATGTTCGAGACTGATCCTTCGGCGTCGTAACACTGAGGCGCGGTGATATTGGCGACGCGGTTTACCAGACAGTTGAAACCGTTTTTACTGTCGCGCACTTTGACATAGCCGCCCGGCTGATAGACATAAACGCCCGCACCGGCGCGCAGATGACCGGGCGCGCCGCTCAAGGCCCACTCGATTTCGCGCTGGCGATCAACCACAGAGAATTTCCCCTGTTTGCTGTCCGTAGATTGCGCCATCGCAGAAAGTGAGAGCGCGGCGATGAAAGCCAATGCCGTAAAACATCGGCTCAGTGATTTCATTTCTCGTTTCATAACGATCTCTTCTCCTTTACAGTTACTTCTTAGGAAAATTCGGATTGGCTTTGATTTCGCGAATCTGCGCCATATGTCTTTCGCTGTGAGAGCCGATGAAGAGCATCCACTGATACGCATCGATAGTCCCTATGAGAACATGCTCGGCGAAATGACTGCGCAAATCCTCCCGTGTAGATTCGGCAAACGAGAGCGCCTTCGCTCTGGTCTTCCCGAAATCTGCAATGGCTTCCTGACTGGTCGCATATAGTTTCTTCGCGGGCCTGAAAGCCGCAGGCGCTCTGAACCTGAACTTTTCAGCGTTGCGATTTGTGGCAACGACTATCGCTGTTATGTCACCTACCAGCGGGCCCTTCTCGCCTTTCAGATCGGGCCGCGCGGGCGACTTCATGATCTCTTCGGTTATTCTCGAAAACACGAATTCCTCGACCACCGTTATATGCTCGACATTTCCGGCGATAGACCAGGTGAAAGGATTGGGTTTGAACTTCATCTGCGTTTCCGAAAGGCCCCGAATCTCGTCAAGAAGCTCTTTCTTCGTATCCTGTAGATACTGCACGAGAAAGTCGCGCTCTTTTTTTGTGAGCGTGGCTGCGGTGTTTTTCTCTCCCGACTGACCCATTGCTGAAAGCGCAAGCAGCGCGATAAGGGTCAAGGCCGGAAGCCATCTGAAGCGATCAACTGCTCGTTTCATGACCTTCTCCTTTCATTCACTTCACGGGGAAGTTGGGGTGGGCTTTGACTTCGAGGATTTGCTCGGTGTGGCGTTCGGTGTGCGCGGCCAGCACGACGAGCCATTGATAAGCGTCTATCAAGCCGATGGCGTTCGCACTGAAATGGCTTCGCAAATCGTCTTTCGTGGTTTCGATGTAAGCGATGTTTCGCGCTCTGGATTTTTCAAATCGGTCGAGTACATCGCCGAGGGTCGCGAATTTGACTGTGCGCGACGGTCTGACAGGATCAGGAGCCTGAAGCCTCTGAGCAGCGCGATTGGTCAGAAACATAACTATCGCGCGGTCTTTGATTCGCGGCCCGTTCTCGCCTTTCAAATGAGGCTGCGCGGGCGATTTCATCACTCTCTGTGTCACGAGCGAGTAAAGCACATCTTCCGATAGCGCCAGATGCTCGGCGACCTCACTGATGCTCCACCTGAAAGGGCTTGGCTTGAATTTCATCTGCGCTTCGGACAGGCCGGATATTTCGCCGAGGAATTTTTTCTTCGTCTGCTTCATGTACTCAACGAGATACTCGCGCTCTGCTTTTGAGAGGCTGCCGCCATTAGGCGCATCATCGCCGTTTCGAGCAAACACGTTTTGAGATGGCGCGGTCACTATCGCCATCAGCAATGAAGCGATCAGGAGGAAAGCGAATCGGTTGGAAATTCCAAAGTTGCTTTTCATCTTTGCGGACTCCCTTGTATCAAATCACCCACTGGTCACCGCGAGTATAGAATCCGCCATTACAATTAAATCGGCGAATGTGACGAGCGGCGGGTTTGAGGGATGAGCGGTCACACCGAAACGCCGGACGGGCAGCTTGCAATAAAGATGAGGGCAAAGCCGCAGAGCTTTTCCAGGCAAGTCTTCGCTTTGCGCCCATCTGGTTCGTTGAGCAATATGCTTGCGTTGCTCATCCATCGCATCCTGCCCTTACTGCTATTTGCCTACATCCGAACGAGCCGCCTCTACGATGTACTTTGCGCCGTCTTCGGGAAGCACATAGCGACCAAGCACAAGATTGCGCACCGTCTGAGCGACTCGACTGACATACGCGCCGTGCGAGGGATAGAGCGAGTCGAGCGTCGCGTCATCGAACGCGAAGAACGAACCTACCAGAATGCATGGCCCCGGCCCGTCGTTGAGCGGAAAGTGTCTGCCGAGCGGCGCTTCGATTCCGGGCGGACGAAGGCGCGCAGTCGCATTGCCGTGCGTGTCGCGGATGATCTCACCTGCGCCATCGAGATCGATCAGCACGGCTGGCGGCGGCGCGGCTCCATCCTTCGCCCAGCGATTGAGATTCACCATCGCCGCGCGAATGAAAGGGCTGTTCTCAAGCGGGTTGTTTTCGTTTGCGCACACGGCGGGAGGAGCGCCGGGAATATCGCGCTCGATTACGACCTGATTGAGCGCAAGTATTTCGACATCGCCGTGAGATGTTCCTGTCCATTCATAAGTCCTGTACACATTTGAATCGGGCAGGCGCGTCGTGGCAGACCCAAGCGCAAGTTCGGTTTCGGTCTGAGTGCGAATCACAGGCACAGGCGCATTGATGAAACGCCGTTCATCGCCTGCGTCTCCGCTCGTGGAATTGATCTGTCGCGCGGAGTTGTTCGCGCCGCTGACCAGATATCCGTCGAAAGCGGGCGACCCATCAGGAAGCGTTGCATCGTCGTGAAACTCATTGATGTAAGTGACCAGATATCGCGCGCTTTGCGAATATCCCGAAGAAAGCATACGACGCACATTGAAGCGATTGAGCGGATTCTGCGAAGCGTGTCTGTCGCGCAGAAGGACTCCCACCTGGCTCACCGCATCGTAGATCAACCCTGCATCGGACATATTCAGCGTGCCATAGCGCGCAGGATTCCATGCCTTGATGAAGTTAATGGCGACGGGTCGGACGGTGATTCCGACCCAGATGTAACCGTCATGCAAAATTCGCTGGGCTGTGTACTGCCACATGAAATCTATGTCGAATCCGGCTGTCGGGTTCATCCATTCGAAGAAGACTGTGCCATTGAATCTTCCGGGATGCACGGGCCGTCGAATCAGTATGCGCGTCTGGTAGGCGACGTTGGGCGTTTTGACTTGCACCTGTTTGTTGGCGTCGTATTCGTAGATGTTGGCCGTTCCCGCAACCAGATATTCTTCTTCAACATACCCTCGCGACCCCAGATCGATTGATGAGGCAAAAAACGGTTTGTTGCCCGATGAAATCGGAACAGATGTCAACACAGGCGTCAACGGAGTCGCTGCGATGGTGACGCTTGACAGCGAGGCTCCGAAAATCAAGACGCCGATCAGACAGAACAGGAGAAGCCTGCCCGCACTCCTCTTGTGAAAAAAAAGTTTTCTCGATGAAACCATTACTTCCTCCCTGAAGTGAGCTTTAGATTTTTCGACCGCGCCTCGATGGCGAGTCGTTTCGGCTCGAAGAGCGATTCAGTAGTCGCCTGCCGATCACTCTCCTGCGTTTTAGGTTTGAGCACGGACTGGCGCGAGTATAGATTCATCGGCTCGTGAAAGGGCGGCGAATGTGACGAGCGGCAGAATTCGGGGATGAACGGCCTGAGCGATCAGGCGATAGTGGCGCAAGCTGTTAGTACATTGGAAACTGAAAAATTCGACTTTTATTCAATAAGCCAGCACGGTTGAAGCAACTTTTCTGCGATATGAAATTGGAAATCTCAAATCGCAGAAAAGTTCGACGACTTAGTTTCCAATGTAATTAGCTTGCGCTGTTCCAAACTTCGAACTTTCAGTGTACGCAATCCGGCAGACGCAAGCTTGCGATTTCAACGCGAGCTTTTTTCTTACTCACCAAATCGATATAATGAAGAGGCTTGTGAAATTCCATTATGAGGAGTGATCGAATCAGATGCGATCAGCAGCTTTTCTCTTAATCGCTTTGTCACTGCCTGCGTCATTCATTCACACGTCTTCATCGGCCCAACAGGAAGCTACGGTTTATGTCTGTCCCATGCACATGGAAGTTCAATCATCCAAACCTGACAATTGCCCCAAGTGCCAGATGAAGCTCGTTTTAGCGAAAGTCGTAGACAAACAGGAAGAAACGAAAGCGCCTGCTCCCGGCCCCGATACTTACGCCGATGGCTACACCTGCTCGATGCACCCTGACATTCGCTCAGACAAACCGGGCAATTGCCCCAAGTGCGAGATGAAACTCGTCGCGGTCATCCCGGCGATAGGCGAAAATTTCGATCTGCGATTCGAAGCCATACCGCCAGCCCCCAAGCCGAATGAAAAAATCACTCTTCGATTCAGCGTCCACAATCCGCGAACGGGTCAGAGAGTCAAAGATTTTCATCTGCTGCACGAAAGGGTTTATCACCTCTTCGTCGTCAGCCAGGATATGAAAGAGTTTCAGCACATCCACCCGCGCCAGCAACCCGACGGCGCGTTCACGGTCGAAACGCAGCTTCCCTTCGCGGGCAGTTATAAAGTTTATTCCGATTTCTTCCCCAATGAAGGCGTGCCGCAGGTCATCCAGCATAACCTTTCAACCGCAGGCGCAACTGCCGATCTATTTTCCGCGCAGCCGCGCCTCACGCCCGACGCTGCTTTGATCAGAACAGTCGAATGCGTGAAAGTGGCTCCTGAAGAGGCTTTCAAGGCGGGGGTAGATACTTCTGCGCTTGCGTCGCAAACTGCGGGCGGGGTGAAAGTGGAGTTGAAAACGGAACCGGAAGATATAATCGCCGGAAAGCCCGTGCGTCTCCGGTATCACCTTTCGGACGCCAGGACAGGCGAGCCGGTGCGCGATCTGTTCCCGTTTCTCGGCGCGTGGGGACACACTTTGATTCTGAGTCAGGATCAAACCGATTATGTGCATTCACACCCTGAAGAGCAGATGCCTACGGGAGAAGAGCGCGTCAGAGCTAGAGGCGGGCCTGACGTGACATTTGAAGCCTTGATGCCGCGACCGGGCGTTTATCGCATATGGACTCAGTTCCTCAGAGGCGGCGCTATCGCCACTGTCACATTCACGATTAAAGTGACGCGATTGCAATGAGCGACGGCGCGAGCGCGCGATTCGTTTCAAATCATTTCGCTTTCTTTCGCGATGTTATAGCGAGACGGATTCCCAGCATGCCGAGCGCCGCAACGAGTATCAGACCTGCCGGCCCAAGAGCCTTATCTATCGCTTCGATTCCCGTCCATTGCAGGTAATGAATTTTATAGAGCAGATCGATTCGGTCGGTGTCTCGTCCTCTTTGTTGAAGGCTCAATCTGTTCCAGTCGAGACTGACCCGCACGCCGGTATCCGTAAAGATGGTTTTGCCTTCTATGCGCTCTATCTGGCCATACCTCTGAGGGTTCGTTGAAAAGGCATCCGTCACAAGCGTCCTGATTTCTTCTTCAGATGGTTTTTCTCTCACGCGCATAGTCGCGGGGTCGAAGTGTTGCCATCCGTCGGCGGTCTTTGCCAGCAGGTGATCGCCGAGCGCAGTTTTTACATAGCGAAATTCCAGCCACGCAGAATCGGGTTTTATCTGCGGGCTGTCAGCGAGCGGGTATGTTCGCGGCTGCAATAATTCATAAGCCCCGGCATAGCCCGGTTTGAGGTAGAAGACGAATCCTGTAAGCACCCATCCGAAGAAGGGGATGAGCATAATCAATCCGATGATGGTGTGCAGTCTGCGAGTTTGCATAGAAGTTGATTCTCATTCGTAACTGTTCAGCCGCGTACCTGAGCGCGCGGAGAATCGAAACCATTTTGATCTCGTCGCGTCAGCAACGATTGAATTCTCAACTCAACCGTTGCCGATTGGTGACGGGCTATGAGCTTTCAAGAACGAATTCAAGCAGATGCATTAGAAATCTTCCCCCATCGCATCAAGTTCTTCGATTCCATCTATCCGATTATACAAAACACTATTCGGATCGCTTCTGAGAGGCATTCCGTAAAAAAGTATTCCGATATTTTTGGTCGTCATCTTTCTTATCCTCGTCTTCATCAACGCATAGTCAGCTTCATCGCCCAGATTGATTGGATCCATGCGCGCGCTCGATACGACCGCATATCGTTGATGTCCTCTAAAAGAGAATGCGAATTGCCAATCGTAATGCCGAATGTGCATATCTCTCATCGTCAGGCCGATGATTATAGACTTCGAGTTCCTCGTCAAATGCTGGTACTTCGCCTTGATTAGCTCGATCAATTCTTCCGCGATCACCTGACGACGGGTGTTGTTGACTGCTTTAGCCGTTATTGAAAGACCGGGCAGCAGTGATACAGCCAGCTTGAGTTTCTGTTCGTAGTATTCTGCTAACTCGTTGATGATCGTGGCTGGAAACTCGTCGAAAGGCACGAGATACACATCGGCCTTTTCATAGCCAGCTTGAGGTCTGGGAGTTGTGCAGGAAGACCCTGCAAAAATCAGTATCAGCAAACTGATCCATACAATCAGGCTCGAATGCTTTTTCATAAATGCCCCATCAGTTCAGTCAAAACAGTATTGGGGGCAAATCACAAATGGAATGTTCTGATCTGCCAGAGCTTCTAAGGCGGCCTCCGGCACGAGGTGTTCACCTGATTTGAGAACTCGACCCGAAAAGCGCCCAAGCAGAAATGCAAGAGCGCGCTTCTCGGTCTGTCGGTCTGGGAATGTGATAGTTACCATTTATCGTGTACCTTTCAAGCGGCATTATATCATTCATCTTGGATTGAGTAGAACGCTGAACCTCACCGAGCCGCCGAATGGTATTGGTAGAAAGATGAGAACGGTACTTCGATAGACCTTTCCATAAAACAGGTCTTTATTTACCAGCTTAAGATGATTTCTTTGATTGATTGAGGAAGCTAGTGTCAATCGGTTCATATAGCGATAAGCTGATCTTTGCGCGCGTTGATGGATAGCCTGACTTATAGTCAATGCTTTCAATCGAGCATTCAAGTTTGGTGTCAATAAGTTGGCTCAATGCCTCTGCAATCGCACGCTCCAGGTTTGTTGTATCAACGCCTTTGAGTCTATTACGAAGGATAGTATTAAAAGAGGCTTCTTTGTTTTCCGGCATTTTGTACCTCCCGTTAGTTGGTTTCTATGCTGGGGTAAACGTCCGACTTGCATTAACCATTAACCTATTGCCTGCGCAGTGCGCGGGTCTAACGTCTGAGTCGCGGCTGGTTCAATCCGTTTAACTCAAAAAATGCGCCTCTCCCTTGAAATCAAAAATGAACACATAGCAAACTCGAATCCTCTTCCCTCCTTCTACCTCGGCCTGATGATGGGCGGTTGAGCCACAATATCTTCCGGGTTGTTGCCATCTTTGGCAACCGCGACAGCTACGCCCGCCGCCGCGCCCGCTGCTACGGCAAGCAAGGTGATTGTCGTCGTCGATAGAAACGCCGCCGCTGCGCTCACCGTAACTGATGTGGTAAATATCGCGTCCGTTCCCGGTATCGTCGCCGTGATCGTCGTCGCTGTCGGATTCGGCCCCGCGGTGAATATCACAGTCGCTACGCCCCGCCTGTCTGTCCTGACAGTCACATTCGTCGCCGCCGTCGCCCCCGCTGCGCTGAAGGTTCCGCCGCCCTGCGGGCCGACCGCGAACAACACAGGCACATCAGGAGCAGGATTGTTGTTTTCGTCCGTCACCTGAATCTGAATCTGACGAGTCGCCCTCGCTCGCACGCTGAGGTTCGCTCCCAAGCCTATGGGTCTCAATTGATACCGCCGCTGAGCGGTCGGCTGAGTCTGCTCCACTTCGCCCCGCGCCACGTTCAAATCGACCCGGCCATCGTTGACCGCGACCTTGAAACTCGATGCCCGCTTTGCGATAAACCTCGACCCGGCGGCTTCGACATAAGCGGCAGCCGTCGCGTCGAGCCTGATCGCTGCCGAGCCGCTGATGACCTGCGCGATGAGCAAATCAGTTCCGTCATCATCGAAGCTGTTGCGCGCCTTCGCCAGCTTTATGATAGCTCCCCGCGCGAGCGCGACTTCAGCCGTGTAATCGACAGAGATGCGCGCGTCGCTTTGCGCTTCGATCACTTCGCCGCCCCAAAGCACTTGCGCGCCCGTTGCCCGTCGCCCGTTGATCGACACCCTGCTCCACATATCAATCGCTCCTATTGGCCCTCCGCCCGCGTTCGCATAAAGCCTTATCGGGCGATCATCCGCACTTGCCGGACGCACGAAATGGGTGACGAGAAAAACGCCGATGATAAGCAGCGCAAAAGCCGGTCGCGCAAGTTTTGTCATGTCAAATTCCCTCTTCAAAAAGTCTGGAGTCTGGAGCCTGGAGGGGACAGGGAACAGGTGACAGGTTACAGGGGGAAATCTCCGAGCCTGTCCCCTGTAACCTGTCACCTGTTCCCTAGCTTCATTACGGGAGGCGCAATTGTCGATCTGCCGCGCCTTCTCACGCTCACGGATGAAGAAGTCGAAGTCGCCGTCTGCGACACCGTGCCTTCGCCGTCGGTGACACTCAGACGAGCGCCCGTTATCTCAGGATGAGAGTTCGCGCCCGTGAATCGCTGCTCGACCGTGAAGCTCTGGCCGCGCACGAGATTCGTCTGGCCTATGGCCCCGGCCAGATCGACTTCTATCGCCTGACCCACTATCTGCCCGCTGTCGTTGAGTAATTCATACCTCGCCCGACTCACATCGAGATCGGGATCGAATATGGAATAGGTGAGGATGAACTCATTGCCTGAGCGCGCGAATGTCACTGTTGATTGCTGTCGCGGGTTGTCGGGATTGATGAGCATAAGCGTCTCCGCCACATTGCCCACGACATTGACCGATAGCGCAATACCGCCCTGAAGCGTGAAGTTGCACCTCGACGTTATCAAATCAGGTATGACATCAGGCGCGGCCAGATTGCTTGTGCTCGTTTCGACGCCGGGGATGAGAGGATCGAATCTCAAACAGAACCTCACAGTCTGCCGCACGCCGACGGTTATCGTCGTACCTGCCGGAATCTCCTGCTCCCCCTGACCGGAGTTGGCCGTGCTGAGAGTGTATGTGCCGCGCTCGTTGGCGTCGCTTATTCGCCCGCTCGTTACCGCGTTCCCGGTTCTCACTGCTGAAACATAAGTCAGAGTGAGCGGAGTCGCGCCGGTATTCTCGATGTTGAAGAACGAACACGGGCTTGCCGTATTGGGAGGACGGCGTCGCGGAGTGACGGGCGTCTGGTCGCCGAATTCAACCGCATCCTTTCCACCGTCTATCATCACTCTTACTGTAGGCGGGCCGCCGTTTACGGTGATCGTAAAACCGCACGTCGAGCGATTGTTGTCTGCATCCGTAGCCGTGCAGGTGACGGTCGTAGTTCCCAGGGGGAAACTCGAACCCGACGGGGGAGCGCAACTCGCCGTCGCGCCCGGAAGATTATCGCTCACAGTCGGAGCAGGATAATTCACTATCGTTGAATTCTGACCCGCAGGAGCCTGTGTCACTATATTTGCCGGACATTGAATAGTCGGAGCGCTTGAGTCTCTGACCGTCACAGTGAATAAGCACCCCGTTTCATTGACCGCCTCGTCGCGCGCCCGACAATCGACGGTCGTTGTGCCGAGCGGGAAGGTGCTCCCCGAAGTCGGCGTGCAGCTAACGGCGACGAACGGGCAATTGTCTGTCGCCACTGGCGCATTGTAATTGACGACCGCGCTCGATTGTCCCGCGGGCGCGCTTGCTGTCACATTTCCGGGGCAGGTGATATTAGGTCTGGTACGATCCTCGACGAATACGTTGAAAGAGCAAGTCGGCCCGACCTCTGTCACGCAGGTGACCTGAGTGCTGCCGACCTGAAAGAACGACCCCGAAGGCGGAGTGCAGGTGACCGTGCCGCACATCCCTGTGATCTGCGGAGCGGGATAATTAACCACAGTCCCGCATCCCGTATCGTTCGGCCCTGTTGAAACAACCGGATTGGCAGGGCAAGCGATGATACAGTCAATCGCCATAGACGTGGCGCAAGCGGAAAACTCCGAGGTACTCCCGGAAAGATTTGTGGCCGTCGCCGTCACTGCGCGATTTGGACCGATGCCTACAGGCAGAGTCAGATTTATTGATGCGTTGCCGCTTCCATTAGTCATCACATTAGTCGAGCCGAAAATAAACATTCCCTGCCCGAAGCCGGATGGATCGCACGTGGACGAGAAAAAAAACTCCACTCTGAAAAGCGTGTTGGCCGTGCTGTTGAGCGTTCCCTGAATGATCGTAGAAGTTTCATTCGTAGCCACGGATGTAATCACAGGGAAATTCTGAATATCGTTCGGCCCTGTGTCGACGTCTCCCGGATCATTGGGCGTCGGCCCCGGATCATCGACCAGATTGATTCCGAACGTGTTGTCGAAGATTGAATTTCCAAGAATCGAATTGCCAGTGCCGCTAAAAATACGCACGGCCTGATCGTTGTAGGCAATGATGTTTGTCGCTCCTGCGGTCGTTCCTCCAATGAGGTTGTTCGACGAAGATGCGCTCATCACCACGCCATTGCCGCTATTTCCAAGATCGGTAAGGCCGTCTATCTGAGTGCCGATCAAATTACCCTGCACCTGATTGTTCGAAGCCATATTCAGCGACACGCCTGATCCGTTATTGCCTGATATGACATTTCCTGCGCCCCCGCTCGTGCCGCCGATCACGTTGCTGCTGGCCGAATCTTCGAGCAGAACTCCTGAGAGCATGTTGGGAACAGCCATAGATCCTGTCGGGTTTGTGCCTATAAGGTTTCCCGCCACTGTGTTGCCGGTCGCCGTACCCATAGCTATGTGGACGCCGTTTCCGTCGTTGCCGCTGATTACATTTCTGCCTGATGAAAGAGATCCTCCCACTGTGTTATTGGGCGAATCGCTTATGAAAACTCCGTCCGCAGTATTCGGAATGGTCAACATGAAGAGGCCGATTCCGATCTCATTGCCCTGAACCAGATTGCCCATCGTGGTCGATTCCATGATCAGGACTCCGCTTCCGTTGTTGCCCGAAATCATGTTCTTCGCCCCTGAAGTCGTGCCTCCCACTGTATTATTGTTTGCTCCCGATACAATGCCGACGCCAGCAGTGCCGTTGGGAACCGCAGCCGAGCAGTTGACCTCGACTCCTATCAGATTTCCCAGTATCTGATTTCCCACAGACTGCGGGGAGGGCACGTTGATTCCGCCCTCAGTGTTTCCTGATATAAGATTGCGCGCGGCAGCCGCGGTTCCGCCTATCGTGTTGTTGGGCGTATTGATCTCGAGGCCCGCCAGATTGGCAGCAGCCAGCGTACCGCTCGTGTCCGTGCCGATAAAATTGTTCTCGATCATATTGCCGCCGCTGTTGACGATGAGGATGCCCGCCCCGCCCGTAAATCCATTGATGACAAATCCTCTTATAGTGGTGTTGCCGCCCGTTATCGTCAGAGCAGGACCCACAACGCCCGCGCCGGTTATTTGAACGATAGGAAACCCTGAAGATCCCGGTTGCGATTCGCCGTCGAGCAGCACTGCTTCAGTGATGCCCGGAAGCACCGTTCCGGGATTGATAGTGATGGGGCCAGCGCCAGCCATAAATACTATGTTGTCGAGTCCCGGATTCATATTGGCCAAATCGATGGCTTCTCTAAAAGACCCCATCCCCGTACCGTTCGCGTTCATCACGGTGAAAGTCATCAGCGGCGCTGTCGGAGCTATGGCGGGCGCGATCTGTCCTTTTCGCAAAATCACCAGATCGTCGAGCGCGTCAGGCGTCAGCCGCATACCCATCACGGCCACAGGTTCCGTCTCAATAGCAAGAGCGACCATCGTAGAAGCGTCGAGTCGAAGATTGCCGCTGGAATTCTTGAAAGAATCGATGATGTGAATTTTGCCGATGGCCGGATCCATTACGACCATCGCTTCTCCCGGACGGCTCGTCACTCGCGCGCATTGAATCGATTGGGCCTGCGGAAAAGTTTCGCCCGCGATCTTTTTTAGCTTCCATTTCGCCACGCTCTGCGATTTCGGCTTTTTGCTTTTCGGCGCGCTCAATAAATTGATCGCTCCGTCATCGCCCAAAAGCGCTATGTCAGGTCGGCTGTCATCGAAAAAATCTCCTACAGCGAAAGACCTGATGCGGAATGAAAATTTACGACGTATGACTTCAGGTTTATCGTTCCCCTCGCCTGTGAGTCTGCTTCGCCCCTTCACAACCAGAAGTTCGTTGCCGCAGGCCAGAGCGATATCGATTGCCGGATCGCCTTCCATGTTAGCCGTGACAATCGAAGTCGCCGCGGCAGGAAGATCAACCGTGAGAGGCTCGGCGCGCGCCGCCCCGCGGGGCGATTCGAATATGAGCGCCTTCGCCCCGCTGCTCGTTGCGATGGCGACGATTAAATCGGCGAGACCGTCAAGGCGATTGATCTGACCGCCCGCAAGCGCCGTGACCGACCCCGGCAGATTTATTTTTTCAGACAGTGTGAGCGACCCGCTTCCGTCGCCTGCGAAAAACTGAAGCGATGCGCCGCCCCTCGAAGCCGTGACCAGATCGAGGTGTCCGTCCGCGTTGAAATCTCCCGTTTGAAGAAAATCCGCCGCCTCAGTAGTTTCGAAAACGCGAGCGGGAAGAAGAAACGGCGACGCGGTCGCGGTTCCTTCCTCTCGACGGCGTTCGGCATCGGGACGGTTTGGAAAAATCGAATCCGCATTTCCGCGATGCAGTGTCATCATTCCGCCTGATACGGACGAGTAATAGCTCACGAGATCAGGCACGCCGTCCTCGTCGAAATCTCCCGCGCACAGGCTGAGAGGTTGCGCCTCATTCGATTCGAGCGCGAACTGTCCGCCGTCGCTTCGAGCATACTGCGCATCGAGGTCGCGCCCGTCTCTGAGGCTGATGTGGCGATTGCCGCGGCTTTCAACCGTGATGCTCGTGTGCTCGCTCATCGCAAAGGCGCGAGCGGGATGAGAAACTGCAATCGGCCCGCCCTGTCGCGTGAGCGCAAATAGAAGCGCGGCGGCGAGCGCAATCGAACAAACCAACACCCGTTTCAAATTCGCATGTCTGACAAGCGAAGTAAAACGGGAAGGACGAGCGGAAGGGATATGTCGATAGTCAATCATTTTCAGCCTCTTGCGCCGACAGATTTTCACTTTCACTCTCAGCGGCTCAGGGAGAAAGCCTCACAACGCGCGTTGCACCCTTATACAACATCGAGTCCTGAGAGTCTAGCGAGTCTGTCGAATGCGGAGTGCGGGATTCGGAATGTGGAGTGCGGAATAAGGGAATCCTTCTTCATTCCACGTTCCGAATCCCGCATTTGGAGAGATTCCGCATTCGACAGACTCTCAGGATTTTTTTACGTGTTCTTTGAGCAGGCAGCGATCCATCACCACCATAAGCCCTGCGCGGGCGGCTCTTTCGGCAGCTTCTTCGTCGATGACTTCTTCCTGCAACCATACGGCCCGTGCGCCAATGCGAATGGCCTCATCTACGTGAAGTCCGGCTTCCGCGCTGCGACGGAAAATGTTTACGAGATCGATTTGTTCAGGCACGTCTTCGAGCCGCGCGTAAGCCCGCTCGCCGAGAACTTCCACTTCATTCGGATTTACGGGAATGATGCGATAGCCGCGCGATTGCATGTAAGAAGACACACCCCGGCTTGCTCGCGCCGCGTTTGATGACAGCCCGACGACAGCTATGGTTTTGGTCTCGTCCAGAATTCGCTTTATCGTTTCCTGACTGTTGATTTCCATAATCCTATCCGCGAAGCAGTTTTTGAAATTCAAGATTGATGACTCTCGTCATCGATGATCGACTGCGCTCAAATTTTGCGATGTCAAAACTCGCTGCCGGAATAATGCCGCGAGCAGTCGAAGCGAGAAACGCTTCTCTCGCCAAACGAAGCTGATGCAAAGGGAAACTGCCTTCGACGAGATGAATACCAAGTTTGCGCGCTATCTCGCAAACCCAGTGGCGCGTGATTCCCGCGACGCAACCCGTTGCAAGTCCGGGAGTGTAGAGTTCGTCGCGCTGGCTGAAAAAAATATTCGCCGCCGTAGTCGAAACGATCTCGCCTCGCTCGTTTAGAAGAACGGCGTCATCGAATCCGCGTGTCCGCGCTTCATCCCGCGCCAGAAGATTTTCAATCATCGCCGTGCGCTTGACCCCCGCAAGCACGGCTGTCGAATGCGCGCGATAAGGTGATAAGGTCAAAGTGATTTCGCGCTCATCCCTGTCTTTTTCGGTCGCCGTGAAGATCAGGATTTCAGATTCCCTCTCTGACCCGGCCTTCCACGCGCCCGCATTATCTCTCACGACGGTGATTCTGGCTCGCCCCTGTCGAACCCGGTTCGCTTCGATGAGTCGAGCCAGCGCCGACTGCGCCTCGTCGAATCCTAAAGCAAGTGGCACTCTCGCTCGCGCGGCGTGATGCTCAAGCCTTTCCCAGTAATGAAGGAAGTCGAAGGCGCGCCCCTCGACCACGCGCACAGCGGCGAACACCCCCCAGCCGTAAAGCAATCCCGCGCTGGTCGGGCCGATTCGCGCACTCGCCGCGTCAACGATCCGGTCGTTGAGAAAAATCAGCCGATCCATTATTAAAACAGAAGTCAGGAGTCAGAAGTCAGAAGTCAGAAGTCAGAAGTCAGAAGTCAGAAGTCAGGAGTCAGAAGTCAGGAGTCAGGAGTCAGGAGTCAGGAGTCAGAAGTCAGGAGTCAGAAGTCAGGAGTCAGAAGTCAGAATAAACTGCTCGCTGACCGTCGCCCGCGACTTTGCGCCTTTTCAGTGAGCCGCTGCCATCGGGCGGCTCAAGAGCGATCAATGACAGATGTGATGAAATAGAAGATAGAAGTCGTCGGCAAAAGTAAAAGCCAACCCTCCTGACTCCTGACTCCTGACTCCTGACTCCTGACTCCTGACTTCTGACTCCTGACTCCTGACTCCTGACTTCTGACTTCTGACTCCTGACTTCTGACTTCTGACTCCTGACTTCTGACTCCTGACTCCTGACTCCTGACTTCTGACTTCTGACTCCTGACTCCTGACTTCTGACTTCTGACTCCTGACTTCTGACTCCTGACTTCTGACTTCTGACTCCTGACTCCTGGCTTCTTCCCCCTAAGTTTTATGACTTAACATCTCTCTGTACTTTTCAGGCATGCTCGACGGGCGGCCTTCGGCGTTCATCAGAACGTGAAGCGTTTCGCCCGTGGCGATAGCCGCGCCGTCTGCTCGCTCGATTTCATAGCTGAATCTCACCGTCCGCCGCGTGAGTTCTTTTATCATGGCGCTCACGATCAACTCATCCTCGTAGCGCGCGGGCGTTTTGTAGCGGCAATAAGATTCGGCCACTATCAGGAATAGTCCCGTCTCGCGCTCCATGTCGCGATAAGAAAATCCGCAGTCGTTGCAAAACTGGCTGCGAGCCACCTCGAACCAGACAAGATAATTCGCGTAATAAGCTACGCCCATCTGATCGGTTTCGGCGTAACGGACTTTCACTCTCGAAACCGACGTGAAGGACACGGAATCCGGGATATCTGTTTTCCTCATCATGGCGAATCTAAAATTTAATCTGCGCCAGTGAATTTGTCACTTGAAAAGCGGCCTCTCTTGAAAGACTATTGGCTCGAACGCCTCTGCGGAGACTCAATTATGCTGACGGATATAAAAGGCGCACTCAAGGTCAAGTCCTACGTCTCGGCTTTTATGAGAGAGCATGTCTATCAGGGCGATTACGAACGCCCGCGCGTGAAGCCCGATGCCGCGGGCGCGTACCATTATCGCGACCGAAGGATTCAGATTTCCTGCGCGCCATCGCCGCGCGAAGGTTGGATCAACTGCGCGGTGATAGTTCAAATCGTTCGCCGTCGCTTTCCGTTTCGTCGGCTTGAGATGGTGCTTTCTACCGGATACGGAGTCGATGTATACACTTATCGACCCGGCAAATGGATAGATTATGTCGTCTCTCTGGGCGAAGGCGTCGAGGAGATCGAGCATCAGCGCGCGGGTCTTCGTCGCCTTCAGGAGGAAGAAGAACAGGCGCGACGGATGGATGATAATTTCAGCCCCGTAGATGATGCGTCGCTGTTTGAAAAATGGTGACTTGTTGACTCAGGGCCGACGGCTTCCTATAGTCTCAACAAGCTATGACACAACGCTCCACAAGCCTAGCGACAGACCTTTATCAAATGACGATGGCGGCGGCCTATTTCGAAAACGGCCTGCATAATCAAAATGCTTTATTCGAACTCTTCGTCCGCGCGCTGCCCCGGTCGCGCTCCTTTCTCATCAGCGCAGGACTTCAACAAGCGGTCGAGTATCTAGGCTCGCTGCGATTCACTGCTGATCAAATCGATTATCTCCGCGAGCATCCATCTTTCAGTCACGTCAGCCGCGAGTTCTTCGATTACCTCGCGGAGTTTCGTTTCACGGGCGATGTATGGGCCGTCCGGGAAGGGACTGCCGTATTTGCGATGGAGCCTGTCGTGAGGCTTTCGGCTCCGGTCATCGAAGCGCAGATAGTGGAAACTTTTCTGCTGGCGACGATGAATTTTCAAACCATGATCGCAAGCAAAGCGGCGAGAGTGGTTCACTCTGCCCAAGGGCGCAGCGTCATAGAGTTCGGTACGCGCCGCGCTCACGGAACGGAAGCAGGTCTGATGGCCGCGCGAGCCTCCTACATTGGGGGTTGCACGGGGACATCGAATGTCGAGGCCGGTTTTCTCTTCGGCCTGCCCACATTCGGCACTATGGCGCATTCTTTCATAATGCTGTTCGACCGCGAAGACGATGCATTCCGCGCTTTCCTCAAAGTCTTTCCCGACTCGGCGACTCTGCTCGTCGACACTTACGACACGCTTGCGGCAGTCGAGCGACTGGCTGATAACTTCGACGCGATGGTGCAGGCCGTGCGTCTCGACAGCGGCAATCTTACTGAGATTAGCATTCGCGCACGCGAGATACTTGATCGCGCGGGAAAAACCGACGTGAAGATATTCGCAAGCAGCGATCTGGATGAATACCGCATTGCCGAGATGCTCGGTCAGGGCGCGCGAATCGATTCGTTCGGCGTGGGAACGCAGATGGCGACTTCCTATGACGCAGCGGCTCTGTCAGGCGTCTACAAACTGGTCGGGCTGGAAAAAGACGGTCGCGTCGAGATGCGCGTAAAGCTCAGTCCCGGCAAAGCGACTTATCCCGGCGCGAAACAAATCTGGCGGCGTACTGACGACGAAGGGCGATATGCGGAAGACCTCATCACATTCGCTGATGAAGGCTGCCCCGGCGACCATTGGAGCGCGATGCTCGAACAGGTGATGAAACGGGGCAAGGCGATTGAAGCGATTCCCGCTTCGAGAGCCGAGAGTCGGGCGCGACTCGACGTTATGCAGGCGAGGGCGTTGGAGGAGCTTCGACGATTGCCCGCTGAGATTCTCGCGCTCTCATCGCAGGCGCATTTTCCAGTTCGATTCAGCGACCGGCTCACGCGAGAAAGAGAGCGATTGCAAAAAGAGAAGACTGGCTCGGAATGAATATGATGGTGAAACTATGACGGAGAAATTTCATGACTCGGCTCTCGTGCTTGTCGATGTTCAGAACGATTTTTGTCCCGGCGGCGCGCTTGCCGTACAGAGCGGCGACGAGATCGTTCCGGTGATAAATCAGTTGATGTCTCTGTTTCCTCTCGTCATTGCGACGGAGGATTGGCATCCGGCCAATCACATTTCATTCAAAGAACGAGGCGGCCCGTGGCCTCCGCACTGCGTTCAACAAACGGCGGGCGCAGAACTTCATCCCGGCATCGATCAGACGAGAATAGATATCCTTCTTCGCAAGGCCACGACGCCCGATACTGACGCTTATTCGGGGTTTGAAGCAGTCGATGAGCGGGGCCGTTCGCTCGATGAGGCGTTGAAGCAAAGCGGCGTGAAAAAGATTTACATCACGGGACTTGCGACGGATTACTGTGTGCGGGCGACTGTGATGGACGGATTGAAAAAGGGCTATGAAGTCGTGGTCGTTGCTGACGCGATGCGCGCAGTCGAGGTAGCTCCCGGCGATGGCCAGCGCGCGATTGAAGAGATGAGCGAGAGCGGGGCGCGACTCACGACGAGCGGCGAGATTATGCAACAGGCTGCTTCGTAAGATTGAAACGCCAGTTTATTGATACCTGTTCTTTTTGGCGTTTATCACTTTTATAACGTCATCGTGCTTTTGGCCCTCGATCATATCTATCAGGTGAATGCGCCCATCAATATATTGAATGTGCAACCTGTAGCCGGAAATCTTGTCGATATCCGCGCGATAAACCTGCTGCTTTATTCCCGTAACCCTATGAAACGTGTCCGGGGAAACTGTCGAGTCCTGTGACATTCATTGTCCTCAAGCTCGGCCAGCGCTTCCAGAAATCCTATCTTCAGCTTCTCAGTGGGCAGGCGTTTTACTGAGTCGTAGATGACTCCATATTCATCGAGGAGCGATTTGATCTGAGCCATATTCTCATGCGTGGATAGTAGAATCCTTTAACGATCCTTTGTATAACGTTTCAGCCACGGAATTGAATGCCTTGTCAATATTTTTTCTTTTTACGACTCTGAAAAGAGTTACTATGATTTGGCCGAAAATTGGATCGTCATCAACAGATAAAACAACACGAATTTCAGGGTTGAGCCTTAGAATGTAAAGCGAAGAATCGAAATCTCCCTGAAGGCGAATCAATCTTGAAACATATGTGTTTTGATAAAAAAATCTCTTGTCATTTATGAGGTGTTCGCAATAGAAATTGATCCGGTCTGCTATAAGGTCGCGTTCGGTCTGGCTAAAACGTTTCAAATCCCTCTCAAAATCATCGGTGATATGAAAGGCCAGTTCCGATGTCTCCTGAGCGGAGATATCAGGATCGTCGTCCAGAGCGCATCTCTCAGCCATTATCTTCTCCAAACCCGGCTTTATCCCGGTCAAACACTTATACTATTACGCGATAGCGCATTAAGTCTAGAGTGAAGAGATGGCGAGACGAGCCTGAAATCAGACTTGTTTTATGATTCCCTGATCGACGGTTTGTCCGGTTTCGCTGATGGCTTTGAAATTCATTTCCCGGTCGGCGATTTCTATCAGCATGAAAGAATTATCCCTGTCATAGCTTGCCGCGCGAATCGGGCTTTTCAAATCGATATTGCCGCGACGAAGTTTGCCGCCGGCTCCCGTGACGAAATACTGAATCTCGTTTTGCGGCTTCGTGCGCTCGTAGATGTGATCGTGACCGGAAAAGGACACCTTCACCCCATAGCGTATGAAGAGCGGTTCAAGCTGCGCTCTGAGTTTTTCATCCGAGCCGTGTTTTTTGCCTGATGAGTAAAGCGATTGATGAGTGAGCGCGACTTTCCACACTGCCTTCGAAGTCATCAGCGCGTTTTCGAGCCAACTCATCTGAGTCGCATCGAGATCGGTCGCATCGATTATGAAAAATTCTGCGAAGCCGTTTCCCTTCCTCACCGTGTAGTACCGCCGTCCGGCCATATTGAAAAGCGGGTACTGCATCTGATCCTCGCGTCCTCGCTCGACATCGTGATTGCCCAGCGCAGCGTAGAAAGGTACGCGGTCGTTGAGAAAGTTTTTGAAGGGCGCTTCGAAATTCGAGTCGAAGTATTTTCCGCTGCCGTTCGGATAGATGTTATCGCCTACGGTCAGCACGAAATCGAAAGGCGACTTGAGGTGAAGATCATGCATCAGGTTGGCCATGGCTATCTGATCGTCATCGCCTGTGCCGAAATCACCTATGACGGCGAATCGCGTCTTGCTGTCAGCCGAGGAGATGCCAAGCACAGATGAAGGACGAATGAGTGTGCCGGCCGTCAAAGCTCCTATCGAGAAAATAGCTTGACGCCGAGTGATAGAGTCGTTTCTCTTGCGCATACCGTTTCTCTCAGGCTCTCGGTCTAAAACACAAAGGAACGATGCACTTCAGACAGAAGCAACCGGAGGGCGGCTCCTTCTATCCCACTATCCTGTCAGCAGGCGCTTAGGATATAACGATTCATCGCGCGGCGCAAGCGTAAGCGCGCGGTTTTCGACAAGCATCATCGCTTGGCCAACTATCTACGGCAGTGATAATGTTTCTCATTCCCGAAACAGCAGTGGCTCTTCAATGGAGGTTCATCATGAGTCGGTTGATCAAACTACTTGCTCTCACTCTACTTCTTTCGCTCATAGCGCCGACGACGATCATCAATCATGTCGCATCGGCTCAAAGCTCGACCGCGCAAACGGCTTCTTTCCTTCTGGCCGAGCCTTCAATCTCGCCCGACCGCGCGGAGATCGCTTTCACGTCAGGCGGCGATATCTGGACTGCGCCCGCAGACGGAGGCGAAGCGCGACTGTTGGTCTCTCACGCGGCGACCGAATCGCGCCCCGTCTATTCGCCCGACGGAAAAAAACTCGCCTTCATTTCAGCGCGCACAGGCAACGGCGATATCTACGTTCTCACCTTTGACACGGGCGATTTGAAGCCGCTTACGTTCGACGACACGAACGATCAACTCGACGGATGGTCACGCGACGGTCGCTGGATTTATTTCTCATCCGCGAGCCGTGACATCTCCGGGATGAACGATATTTTTCGCGTCAGCGTCGAAGGCGGGACTCCCGTGCAGGTGAGCGCAGACCGATACGCGAGCGAATTCTTCTCCGCCCCGTCGCCTGACGGTCGCGCGCTTGCCTTCACCGCGCGAGGCATCTCCGCAGGCCAGTGGTGGCGCAAAGGTCACAGCCATATCGATGAAAGCGAAATCTGGGTGATGCGCGACGGCTCGCCTGCGGCCTACGAGCGCATCACCGAAGGCGGCGCGAAAGAGATGTGGCCGATGTGGAGCGCGGATGGCGCGGGACTGTTTTACGTCTCTGACAGAAGCGGTGCGCAGAATGTCTGGTCGCGCGCACTTCGAGGTCAGGCGAAACAAATCACGAAATTCAAAGACGGGCGCGTGCTTTGGCCATCGATTTCCTACGACGGGCGCGCGATAGTCTTTGAGCGCAACTTCGCCGTCTGGAAACTCGACACCGCAAGCGGACAGGCGACGGAAATTCGAATAACACGGCGCGGCATTCCCGCGATGCCTGTGAGTGAACATCTCAGACTCACGGATGGATTTCAGGAACTCGCGCTTTCGCCTGACGGAAAAAAAATCGCCTTTACCGCTCGCGGCGAGATTTTCGCCGCCTCGTCCAGAGAAGGTGGCGACGCGGCTCGCGTCACACGCAGCACAGCGCGCGAGTATCAGATAGCGTGGTCGTCCGACAGCCGCCGTATCGCTTACGTTTCAGACCGCGATCAGACGCCGCACATTTATCTTTACGACTTCACGACCAACACCGAAACTCAACTCACCCGCACAGGGGCCGAAGTGACGCCTCGCTTTTCGCCCGATGGGAAGATGCTCGCCTTCGAGCGCGACGCGAAACAGCTTTGCGTGCTCGATCTCGAAGCGAAGCAGGAGCGCGTTCTGGCTGAAGGAGTTTTCGAGAAACCGCCTCTCAATTCGACGCGGCCTTACGTCTGGTCGCCCGACAGTCGATGGATAGCCTTTATGACTTACGGCACGAAGGCATTCAAGAATGTCTACGTCGTAGCGGCAGCGGGCGGCGCGAGTCAGCAGATAAGTTTTATCGCAAACTCATTTTCCAACGGCGTGTCGTGGAGTCCAGACGGAACTTTTCTTCTATTCGACACGGGACAGAGAACTGAAGAGGGGCAGGTAGCTCGCGTCGATCTCACGCCGCGCCTCCCGAAATTCCGCGAAGATCAGTTTCGCGATCTTTTCAAGGAAGAACCTCCAAGACAGCGGCCCGCGGCTCAGGAGAGCGCAACTGCGAAAGAAGGAGATGAAAAAAAATCCGCATCGAAAAATGTCGAGGTCGCTCTCGATGGCATACGCCAGCGTTTGAGCCTCGTCCCCATCGGAGTCGATGTGAATTCTCATATCATCAGCCCCGACGGAAAATGGCTGCTCGTGAGCGCGAGCGCTGAAGGGCAATCAAACCTCTATATCTACTCGCTTGATGAGCTTTCGCGCGAGCCTGCCGTCGCGCGTCAAGTGACTTCGACACCGGGGTTCAAATCGAACTTTCAGTTTTCGCCCGACAGCAAAGAGGTCTTCTACCTTCAGCAGGGGCGAATCAATATCGTTCCGCTCGACACTCGCAATCCTCGCCCCCTGGCCGTTACTGCCGAGATGGATGTTGATTTTGCGGTCGAGAAAATGATCGTCTTCCAACAGGCGTGGGGCTACCTCAACGATTACTTCTATGATCCGAATTTTCATGGAGTGGACTGGAAGGCTATGCGCGCTGAATATGAACCGCGAGTTGCAGCCGCGCGGACGCCTGACGAGATGCGCCGCGTTTTGGCTTTGATGGTTGGCGAGCTTAACGCTTCGCATTGCGGAGTCAACGCGCCGTTTACGGGAGGCCAGCCCGGAGTGGGCAAACTCGGAGTGAGGTTTGATCGCGCTGAATACGAAGCATCAGGCAGATTGAAAATCACCGAAGTCATCCCGTTCGGCCCTGCGGCAATCGCCGGAATCAAAACGGGAGAGTATCTCCTCGCAATTGACGGCGAAGCAATCGCGGCGCGAGCGAATCTCGACGAGATGCTCGGTTACAAAGTCGGTCGCAGGGTCGCGCTTGTGGTCGCGTCATCCGCAGATGGAGCCGGTCGCCGTGAAGTCATTGCAAGGCCCGTAAGCACCGGAGCCGAAAAAGGACTGCTTTATCGCAAGTGGGTCGAAGAGCGACGCGAGTATGTAGCAAAGGCGAGCAATGGCAAACTCGGCTATGTTCACATGCCGGATATGTCTGCCGGTTCGCTCGCGCAGTTGTACATCGATCTGGACGTTGAAAACCATTCGCGCGAGGGCGTCGTAATCGATATTCGGAACAACAACGGCGGATTCGTCAATGCTTATGCGCTCGATGTGTTCGCCCGTCGCGGATACATGAGCATGACGAGGAGAGGCGGTTTCCCGACTGCTCCGGCTCGAAGTTCTCTGGGGCAGCGCGCTCTGGAACTGCCGACCATCCTCGTCATCAATCAGCATTCGCTTTCCGACGCGGAAGATTTCACCGAGGGCTATCGCGCGCTCAAACTGGGCAAGGTCGTCGGCGAGCCGACCGCCGGTTGGATCATCTATACGTCGAACGTGACGCTGATTGATGGAACGGGTTTGAGGTTGCCGTTCATCAAAATCACAGGCGCGGATGGCAAAGTCATGGAACTGGTTCCGCGACCCGTCGACATTGCGGTTCAGCGGCCCATAGGCGAAAGCTTTACCAGTCGAGACTCGCAACTCGATACAGCCATCCGCGAACTGATGCGACAGATCGGCGCACGCGGACAACAATGATCAAGAGTCTGGAGTCGAGAGTCGGGAGTCTGGAGTCAAACCGGACTCCCGACTCCTGACTCTCGAAGGAGAAGGATGTCACAGGAAACTTTTCACAATCAGGTGAATCGATACTTTGCGGCGGTGCGGTCGATGGATGTCGAGGCATGGCTTGCGACGTTTGCCGAAGATGCCATAAGCGAAGACCCTTACGGCAGCCCGCCGATGAAAGGCAAAGATGCGCTCAGTCAATTCTTCAACGGCATTGCCTCAGCTTTCGAGACTATCGATATGCGCGCCGATCAGGTTTTCATTTCGGGGAATGCGGCGGCGGTCAAATTCACCATCGCGGGCAGGGGAAAGAACGGTCGCGACATCAAGGCTGAAGGCATTGATGTTTTCGAGTTCGATGAAGCGGGGTTGATTCAGCGGCTACGGGCCTACTGGAATCCTGCGGCTATGATCGCCGAGCTTCAAAGCTGAAGGACACGAAGAGGCGCGCAGCCTTGATGCTATGCGCCTCTTCGCGTTTGATTCTCTGTCACGGAATATCGACGAAGACGTTCGATCTGAGTCCGTTACGGATTGCTCGAATGCGATTGGCTCCCGTTCGGAGGTTGAGTTCCTCCATAGTGCCGGGGATTTCGACATCCTTGCCCGATTTCGTCGTCTTGATGCCCGAAGGCGGATTGATTATCACGCCGTTGATTTCAATCTGAACACCGGCCTTGAGCTTCTTGCCTCGGATGATGAGCTTGTCGGTTTTGTAAGCAGCCGACTTGATCTTAGGCCCGCCCGCATCGCCTGCCGTAAAATCAGCCTTCAACGCATTGCTGATGTTGCCGAGAGAGTCGATGACCGTAAGGCTCACCTGAGTCGCCGCGGGGAAATTGCCCATGTTGGGAAATTCGATCTCGAAGAATTGCGTCGGCAGTATACCGACATCGATTGAGAACGGTATGGTCTGACCGAGAACATTGTTTTTCTTGTCGAGCAGTTGCAATTGCGCCTTGAGAACATCGCCGTCCGCATCTCTCAAAGACCCGCTCAGAGTAAGCACCTGTCCGTTGAGGTCTCCCGCGATGGAACTTATCACTGGCTTGTTGTTGCCTGTGGGGAATATCCCATAGCCTAAGAGGTCGAGAGCCTGCACATCGTGTCGCGTTACGGTCTGACGTTTCGACACAGGGATAGTCGGATCCATTATGCCTATGCGTTGTCCGAGCAGCGCATCATCTTTCCAATGATCCGGCCCGTTCCCATCGCCTCCCATGTCGAGTGCGCCGGTAGAGAGAGGCAACTCTTCCGTAACCCCCATGAAGAAAAAGTGATTGCCGCCTGCGGTCAGTATTCGCTGGACGGTTGAGAATGATTCGAGGTTGGCGCTGGGCGGAACGCGGAACATATCCATAGAGGAAGCTGCCACAGGGCAGTCGGGATGCTCTTCAACCAGCCCGACGGTCGAATAAAATCCAAGCACTCGCCCCATCTCGCGCGAAACAACGGCGTCGAAATCGAACATGCCATCATCGATTCCATCCGTGTAATCGAAATCGTAAGGCGAAGTTGAGTTGATCCATATCGAAGGCCGCGGCCCGTAGAGCGGCGGATTGTAATCGTCCGTCGCGTGGCGGTCTATCAGGCCCACGGCTCTAAAGACCGCCGAAGGAACCTGCACGTTGGAGGTGTCGCCCAGATCGGTCGGCAGCGCGGGTTGAGGCATGCGGTAATAGAGTTCCAGTTCTTCAGGCGTCGAAGCATGGTCGAGCAGATGTTCGAGGAATTCCAGATAATGGCCTTCGCCGTAAAGAATCTGAGCGTTGGTCACGCCAGCGAGGTCAGGCGAGGCCGGACTGCCGAAACAGTTCGGGCCGTAATCGATGTCGATTATGACAGTCATCGGAGTTGATACGACCGATTCCCACGTCTGAGCAGCTTTGATGAAAGCCTGCTTCGCCCTCTGATTTGCGTCAAGCTGAGGAGTCGAGCGCAGAAGTATCTTCAATCCCCCTTGCGCCGAAGGCTCGACGGATGAAAGCACTGTCATATCGCCCGCATTTTCTACTTCGCTGACAAGAGCGGCTTCTTCCGAAGTGGCGTTGCGGGCAAACATCGCTCCGTCGAATTGATAGAGCGCGCTTACGCCCCCGATGCCGCGAAACAGGCTCTGGGAGCCTGATGCGTGGGCGGATGATCCTGCCGTTTGAAATAAGGATAAAGAGAAAAGGGCTGCGGCGAGCAGCACGGCGAGATGGCATCGTAAAATAAAATGGCTTCTCACGTTTTTCACCTCCGGAATCAAAGAAACTATCACCAGTATGGGGTAGCGATCAGGCGTTCGACAGATGAAAGAACTTTCGCATAGGGGCAGCGTGGAAGGTTGCGGGCAATTTCTGCTCGAATACACTTCCGGGACATAAAAAGCTTATCTCAAATTTTTGTTCGATCAATACTTTTCTGCGGCAAAATCGTTTGCCTCAAGGCGAGCAGTGAGATATAAGAAGCGGGTCGCAAGACAGATCACACCCGTTCGGGAGGACTGGCATGAATGAAATGAATCAATCCGCTCAGCCGCCAAGCATAAAGCCTCAGCCTCAACCTGATCCGCAGCAGCTTGAAATGCTCATCAGGCAGAGAAAGGATAATCAGAATCTCGGACTCGCCGCGCTGGGCGGACTCATAGGCGCGTCAATCGGAGCCGCCGTTTGGACAGGCGTCACCGTCCTGACGCATTATCAGATAGGCTGGATGGCCGTGGGCGTAGGATTTCTGACCGGCCTGATCGTGCGCAAGATGGGACAGGGGATCGATCCCCTCTATGGCGTGATCGGGGCGACATTCTCTCTGCTCGGATGCCTTGCCGGAAACCTTATGGCGATTTGTATCATTGCAGCCAAAGAAGTGGGCCTCCCAGTAATGGATATTGTCTCGTCACTAACCCCCTCGGTCATCGTGGAAATTTTCAAAGAGAGTTTCAGCCCCATTGATCTGCTCTTTTACGGGATCGCGGTCTACGAGGGCTACAGGTTTTCGATCAATCGCATCACCGAACAGGAACTGTCGAACATAACGAAGTGATGCTTCGATTCATTCTCTTTTCGCCGAGCTTCTGCGCAGATGCAGATGTCGCGGGCATCCTTTCGTCCGGCTGGTCATCAAATTCGCAGCCCGAACGACTCACAGCGCGACTTTTTCGAGGTCAACTAATGAACAACAAACGCGCTTCCCTTCACTCTTTGTTATCACTTTGTCTGATTTTTTTTCTCATCGCTTCGGCCTGCCGAAAGAGCGATGATTCGAAGCATCTGACGCTGGCCGTAGTTTCGGGTGTCGAAGGCGATGCGCTCAAAGCGGCTGCCCGTGAGTATCAGCAACAAACAGGCACGCACATCGAAGTGGCCGAGTTTCCTTACGCCAACCTGTTTGAAAAAGCTATGATCGATCTCAACTCCGCGACCGGGGCCTACGATTTGATAATGATGGACGATCCGTGGTTCCCCCGCTTCGCCAGTCACCTGAGCGATCTTGCGCCCTTTTACCAGAGGCGCAATCTAGCGGTGGATGACGACTTCGTGCCGACATCGATTGCGCTCGGTCGACACCCTTACGAGACGGGCGCGCTCTATGCTCTGCCCTATGTCGGCAACTCGCAGTTGTTTTTCTATCGCAAAGACATTTTTGAAAAGCACAATCTTCGAGAACCCGCGACGTGGAATGAAGTTTTAACCGCAGCGAAGACTATAAGCGAAGGCGAGCAGACGGGAGCTAGAGGGGGAGGCAGATTGTATGGCTATGTGATGAGGGCGGCGCAGGGCAACGCGGTTGTTGCGGATTTTCTGCCGATCTTCTGGGCGTTCGGCGCGGAGATGTTCGACCCTGAAGGAAAACCCGTGGTCAACAGCGCAGAAGGAATCGCAGCGTTGAAATTCATGCTCGAATTGGGAAAGCACGCGCCGCCCGGTTATGTAAGTTTCAACGCCGACGAAGTTTCCGCGCATCTGCTTCAGGGTACAGCGGCGATGAGCATCAACTGGCCCGCGTGGATAAGCGCATTCGGTGATGAATCGAAATCGAAAGTGATCGGAAAGATGGCAATCACAGTGATGCCGGGAGCCAGTCGGTCGGGTCAGGCCGAGATAGGCAACTGGCTGGTTGCTATCCCTGAGTCGGCGAAGAACGGAGACGCGGCATTTGATTTTCTCGTGTGGGCGACTTCAATGGAGCAGATGAAAAAATCCGCGCTCCGCGGCAATCCTCCGACCAGAAGATCGGTGTTCAAAGACTCGGAGTTGATAGCGAAATTCCCTTCATACCCTGCGCAATTGCGCTCGCTCGAAACAAGCCGACCGCGCCCGCGCACACCCTTCTGGAACGAGATAGAAAACACCTTCGGGATATTTTTATCCAAGGCCAACAGCGGCGAGCTTTCGGCAGAAGAAGCCATGAATCAGGCCAACGCGGAGATTGCAAAAATTCTTGAGCGGAACAGGTGATGGGGGATGGCGGAAATCCTGCGCGGCTGAAAATCACGCAGGTTGTTCAAGCTTTTCAACGAACTTTTCCATCTTGCCTTCGAGATAGTTTACATCTCCGCGCAGCTTGTGGATATCGCCGCTCATAACATCGAGTCGGCGATCTATTTTTCTGAAGCCCTGATTCATCTCTTCGCGAATTCCTGCAAAGCCCTGATTCATCTCTTCGCGAATTTCCTTCTGGCCTTTGTTCATCTCTTCGCGGATTTCCGCCTGACCTTTACGCATTTCCTCTTCGATGCCCGTAAGTCTCTGTTCAACTATACTGCGAAAATTCTGAAACTCAGTCGTCAACACATTCATCCGCTCAAGCAGCGTTTCCAGCATCGGCGTCGTTTTCTGATCATTGTCGCTCATATCAACTATTACTTCGAATTCTTTATACTCTTCCAGCGATTGGCATACAAACGATTCGTTTTCGCAGGAGTGATGACCGTTCACGCATTGAGCCTGATGTAAGTCAGCAATCCTTTTGCGGCGAGTTTGCCTTTAGAGTCAAACACGTCGCAATCGGCGACTATGATTCTTCGCCCATCGCGTATGAGCGCAGCCTGAGCAGTGATACGGCCCTCGGTGATCGCGGAGAGATAATTGACTTTCATCTCTACGGTCGTGAATCGGTCGTGCGGGCCTGATGATCCGATTATTGCGAAGGCGACGGCGGTGTCGATGAGCGTGGCTATCGCGCCGCCGTGCATCACGCCCTGAAGTTGCAGTAGTTTTTCATCTACTTCGACGCTCAACTTCGCGCGACCCGGCTCGACGGAATCGAGTTTGAGTCCGAGGAGTTGAGGAAAAGGATTGATGCTGAATTTTTCGCGTATGGCCTGCTCTCGCTCCGGTGTTATTTCCATAATCTGTTCTCGACTTCTCACTTTTTTTCAAATGACTTATAGGTTCAGAATGGATAGAACCAAACTGGCTGCGGGTGATTCTTTGGCTTTAGCGTTCTGGTCAGCCGTTGCGGATTGGCCAGATGCCATTCATATTCTCCGGGTTCGCCCGTGCAGCCTGTTACCTCGACAGTGCCGACAATAACACCCGTTGGCAGATCGCCCGGCTGTATATCCATTTCTTCCCAATCCTCAACAGGACGAGGCGTTTTACTGGCATAAATGTAGACTCTCTCTCGAATCTTCGTTGACCTGCTCCGATATTCGATATTCTTTGTACCGCGAAGGATTTGTTCTGCAAAAGGCTGACAGACGCTCAACGCTCTCATTCTATTCATGCCAATTTTCTCACCCTCCAAGGCTGCGATCTAGGGCTTCTTCTTCACTGATGATTTTTTCGGCTTCTTTAACAATTTGATTTTTTCCAGCGTTCGTCCTTGCCGGGGCGACCATTGATAGACGCTCAGATCGCACAGGCCGCGCTCATCGAATGCCACGCCTTCGGCCTCAAGCATCAGGCGTTGAAGATCGGGCTGATGAAGTATGACGCGGCCCGTAGAAATTCCTCCGCGAGAATTCACAACTCTGTGCCACGGGATATGTCTCTCGTCCTGTGGAGTGGCGTGCATGGCCCAGCCCACGAGCCGCGCGCTGTATCGGTCGCCGAGGAGTCGGGCTATCTGGCCATAGGTCATCACTCGCCCGCGAGGTATGCGAAGCACTCTCCGATAAATCTGCTCGAATACGCGCTTGTGTCCTTCGACAGACTGCCTTTTCTCTGATGGGGCGCGGCTCATTGTCAATAAAGCGCAGGCGGCTCGATGCCCGCAAGCCGGAGGTAAGTGAACAACTGTCCGCGATGATGAATTTCATGCTCGATCATTCCGCGAAGCAGGACTTTGCGCTTCATCTCGCGCCCGAACGCCTGAATTTTTTCATTCAACTGATCGAGTGTGAGTTTCGACACTTCTTCGGCAAGCTCTGCGTGCTGACGGTCGAAAGTGTTCACGATGTCGGCGACGGCTGCGCCTGTAAAATCGAGTTTGACTTTTTGCATCGAGCCTGAAAGAGCCGAGCGTGCGATGGCTGCCTCGGATTCGGGAATGTGGGTGACGAGTTCGCGCAGAGTGAACATTTTTTCACCGGGCTTCCAGTCCAGTTTATCGTCTGGAGCAGCGGCAAGGATGCGGGCTGTCTGTTTGTGAATGCGGTTCCATTCTCGAACGAGACTTTCAGTTTCCGGGCAACTCATCTTTTCCTCCTCGTGGCGCAAGCTGTTAGCTTGCGTATCTCCAAATGTTCGTACCGTACATTGAGGGCGCGCAATCCGCCAGATTGCGCCACAAACTCCTACACGCGAAATTTCAGACCGTCATTATGCGATGGCAGGCGGAGGGCCGCAACCACACGAGCGGTTTTCGTCACTCAAAGGGCTACTTTTTTTGTCATCCGTGTGGCAACAAAATGTGTCTACGGGCGAAATGGCTCGGCGAGCGTCGGATGAATTTTCCGTAAAGCAGTCGGGCTGTCACTGCTTTAGGGGATTGCAGAAAAAGCGACCTAACACAATTTGTCAACGCGGGCTAACGTAAATTGTTAGGTATGCACTGAAGGGCAGGGGTTAAAACTGAAAGTGATTTCTCAAGTGCCGCGGGCTAACTGAAACTTCAAAAGCTGAAAGAGATTTTATTGACCAAACGGTAAGTGTGGTGGCACGCACGTTGCTAAATTCAGACGTGGTTCTAGCAGTTCGACAGTTTTGAAAAGAAAGAAACCTCTTCTGCTCAGAGCAACTGCGGGATGCAGAACTACATGCGGAAAATGGAAGGGAGGATGGGGGCCCTGCCTTCCATTTGACGCAACCTCTGAGGCCCAAGAGCCTGAGAGGTGCTGAGAGAAGCGACAGACAAGACGACACAAGATAAGTTCCTGATGTACAGGCATAAGGGGGCATGGCTTTACATCAGAACTTAGACAGGCCGCTGATCTTTCGATCAGCGGCTTTATTTTTTGCCTCATCGTTCCTGCAAAGAATTCCTGCTCGTCAATCCACAAAAAATTCACGGTTGCTTGACACCCCCCGACGCGGGATTTATTCTCAACCATCAGTGACCCGCGATCCACTGTCAAAAACCTGGAGGAAGGAAAAACACAGTATGCCCAAAAGAGTTCTCAGCTTTGCCAATGAGCAACAGGTGAAGTTCGTCGATCTTCGTTTCACAGACCTGCCCGGCGCATGGCATCACGTCACGGTTCCCATAAACCAGTTCGGCGATGATACCTTCGAATCAGGCATCGGATTCGACGCATCCAGTCTGAGAGGATGGGCTTCGATAAACGAATCAGATATGTTGTTGATACCCGATCCGAAACGATTCTGGATCGATCCGTTTTTCGAAGAGCCGACTCTATGCCTTTTCGCCAACGTAGTCGATCCGATGACGGGCCAGGGCTACGGTATGGACCCGCGCTCGGTCGCCGCACGCGCCGAAAGCTACCTGAAATTCACCGGAATCGCCGACACCTGTTACTTCGGGCCGGAAGCTGAGTTCTTCATATTCGATCACGTCTCCTATCACAACGAAGTCTACAGCGCAGGGTACTCTTTCGACTCCTCCGAGGGCATATGGAATTCGGGCCGCGCGGAAAACAATCTCGGATACAGAGTACGCCACAAAGAAGGTTATGTGCCGCTGCCCCCCGTAGATTCCCTCCACGATCTGCGATCCGACATCGTTCAGAATCTTCAGCAGGTCGGCATAGAGCCTGAGATGCATCACCACGAAGTAGCATCGGGCGGGCAGTGCGAAATCGATTTCCGTTTCTCGACTTTGCTCGGAACGGCTGACAATGTTCTGCTCTTCAAATACATCGTCAAAAACACGGCTTATTATTACGGCAAGGCTGCAACCTTCATGCCCAAGCCGTTGTTTGGCGACAACGGAAGCGGCATGCATTGTCACCAGAGTTTGTGGAAGGGAGAAAAGCCGCTCTTTGCCGGAGACCGATACGCAGGGATATCGGAGATGGCGCTTCACTACGCGGGCGGGATACTCAAGCACGCGGCGGCGCTTGCGGCCTTCGCCGCGCCGACTACGAACAGTTACCGACGACTCGTTCCCGGTTATGAAGCTCCGGTCAATCTCGCCTACTCGCGCCGCAATCGCTCGGCGGCCATACGCATTCCGATGTATTCGCAGTCGGCAGCGGCAAAACGGCTTGAGATTCGATTCCCCGATCCATCGTGCAATCCTTACCTGGCATTCGCGGCGATGATGATGGCCGGCCTTGACGGCATACAAAACCAGATCGATCCGGGCGAGCCTCTCGATAAAGATATTTATGACCTGTCGCCCGAAGAATTGAAGAACGTGCCGACTCTTCCCGGCACGCTTGATCGCGCGCTTGAGGCTCTGGAAGCCGATCATGAGTTCATGCTCAAAGGCGACGTGTTCACCGAAGAGCTAGTCGAGCGATGGATAAGCTATAAGCGGCAGAAGGAAATCGATCCGGTTCGTATGCGCCCGACGCCTCTGGAATTTCAGATGTATTTCGATGCGTAGGAAACAGAATGTCGTTTATAATCGAGGCGGGTGGCCCGTCGGATCGCGATTCGATTCCGCTGGCCACTCGCGAAAGGAATTACATCCCCAATGAACGGAGGCTCGAACAATCTCCGGCTCAATTGAGAGCCGCTGTTGAAATTTGGCAAAGGGAACGCCCGAATGCTCGACTGAGATCGATAACAGCAGTTTATAATTGCATGGGTCTTGTGTTCGCTTCACGTCGCACATGGATTGAACCTGATCATATAAGCATGATTCTGACCGATGATGGTTATAGCAGGTTAGATGGGGAAAGCGAGGCGAAAATTGGAGACATCGTTGTTTACAAAAAAAATCTTGCGCTGACGCATGTGGGAATCATAATTGGATTCGACGATGATCTCAGCGTTGGAACACGTAAGATGAAAGTTCTCAGCAAGTGGGGAGCAAATGGAGAATATATTCACAGGATCGATGATGTGCCTGTGCTTTTTGGAGTACCAGCAGAGTTTTGGACAGACAGAAGGATGAAGCCATGAAAATCGAGCAAGCTATGAATGAAATCGAAAGCCTTGAGCTATGCGCCAGAGTAAATATAGCGAGCGGCTACAGAATATTTTTGCAGTTGATACAGGAGGAGGAATCTGTGCGTATCTTATTGCGCGAACTGAATTCAAGAGAGCAAATGTCTAAAATTTTGCAAATGGTTCTCAATCGGATATCTGATATCCTACAAAAGCAGAGTGATCCCAGATATGAGAATCCCTCGGATACAGCCATTGCGATTTATCTATGGGTGATTAGCGTCAAAGATTTGAATCTCGCAAAAGCAGCCGCAGCATTCGTCGACCAGGCTCCACGTTGTTGGTGGGCGGCGAAGGTCTCTCATGAGGTTTTATCAAACGAGCCTTTTCGAAGCGATTCGCGCACGAGTGATTGGAACCGTGTTCTAATTCCACAAGCCAGCAAATCCGTCACACCGACTATTCAAGCACCTTTACCTGTCCCTCCATTCAAAAATTATCAATGGAACACTGAGAAATTCGAGAATGAATATAAGGCTGCATAAAGAATCGCCATGATTAAGCATATCTGGACAATTATATGCAGGATGAGCGTGACTGATGAAGATACGCATAACATCAGTCTTATCGAAGCTCTTCACCAAATACGGATGCAAGGAACGCCCACGCCTTCGGAGGAAGAGCCGATATTATTTGCTGTTGAATACGAAGTCATAACTCTTTGGAGCAGGATTGACGAAAGTACTCCAATACGGGGAAAGGGGCTTATTGAAGTAGTCTCACCTGCTGGAACTGTTCTCGGCGAGTTCCCCTATGACATTGACCTGACAAATTCTTTGGACGTGCGCATAAGAATGAAGCATAACTTGCTGCCTATTACAGCATCAGGGACGTACTCATTTCGCATTAGTCTGTCGGATGAAAACAGAAATCAATGGAAAGAGGTTTCAAGCGTGCCTCTGAAAGTTGTTTTTATCTGAGCATCTGCTGCAAGAAAAACGAAACGGTATGCGCTATACAAAAAAGCTTTTATTTTTTTCCGCTCTCGTCCTTGCCATCTGCTTGGCTGCTGCGGCTCAGGATAAAAAACCTGACGCTCAGTTGAAGCGCGTTACCATAAACAGTATCGATTGGTGGAATCAGACCGCGGATGCCGTGGTGACGGTCGAGATAACGAATCCCGCAATCGCGATGCGCGTCAAAGATGTAGGCTATCATCTCCGTCTCAACGGCGCGCGAGTGGCCGAAGGAAAACTGGATAGAGAAATTCATATCAGTGCTGCTTCGACGACGGATGTCGATCTGCCGGTCACGGTGAACCTGCGCTCGCTGCCCGCTGCCGTATGGAATATGCTGACAGGCGGACTCTCGCTGCGTTATGAAGTCGAAGCGGAGTACGCCCTCTCGGTTTTCGGAATCAACACCGAGAGAATGAAGACCTCTTTCAGCGGCGACGTGCCTGTGATGAAAGCTCTCTCATCGCTTTCTGAAAAACTCAAAGAGAAAGTTGTCGGCAAACCCTGAGTGAACGATTCAAGAGAAATCTCCACCCTTCTCCTCGCAAAAATCGACGAGCAGATAGAACGCCTGCTTCACCTGCTCGCGCTCGTCGAGGAAGATAAACTCGACTGGCGACCCGAAGAAAATTCTTTCAATCTGTCGGAACTACTCGGACACCTGCTCGAATGCCTCGCAGGACTGTGCGCCGTGCTTCAAAAAACTCATCCTGATCGATTGGCGCACTTCGAGCGATTGCGCGAGATGAAAGTCAATCACCGCTGCGGCATCGAAGAAACGCGACTAGCGATTCGCGAGTATGAGCAGGCGATTCAGGAAGGGTTTTCAATTCTGACTGACAGCGATCTCACTCGTCGCATCCCGACTGTGTTCGTCACGGAAGGCGAAGCGGTTTTGACATTGCTTCTCGGAAACCTTGAGCATCTGGTCAATCACAAGCACCAGCTTTTCATTTATCTGAAACTGAGTGGCGCAGGAGTAGCGACGCGAGACCTTTATCATTTTCGCGGCGAATGAATTGAGCGGAAAAAGCACGTCCGCTCTCCGGTATGACAGGCAGGGCCGCGAGGCTCGACCCGGACGAGCAGAGTGTCGCCGTCGCAATCGATCTCGATTGAAGTGACGCGCTGAGTGTTGCCCGATGTCTCGCCCTTGTGCCAGAGTTTGCCGCGCGAACGGCTCCAGAACCACGTCTCGCCCGTCTCAATAGTTCTCACGAGAGACTCTGCATTCATAAAGGCGACCATCAGCACCTCGCCCGTCCGAGAGTCCTGCACGACAGCGGGGACAAGTCCCCGTTCATCGTATTTCACTTCATCAGATGTCGCTTCGAGCATAAGGCGATTATACAATATCACTTCGCGGTAATTACCAAGCAATCCTTGCTTGTCAGGTTTTAGGATTGTAGAATCCACTTCCAATCGTTAAGAGCGCGAACGGCAGTTGTGTATACTCAAACTATGGCGAAACTCGTACCAATGCCGCCTCTGATGATTTCTTAGAATGATCTGGCTTCCTTCGGCAATACATGGGCGAAGAATGGCGGGAATCTTAGTCGGACACCGCCGCAATCTTCAGGAGAACTCGGAAGGCTTTTCGACCTTACAGTTGCGACATCATTGGCGCGAATGCTTGGGGATATTCCTGTAGTAACTCCGAATTCGACAGCTTTGATTCCGCCTCAGTCCGATTGCGTTGAAGTTGGCCACGTGCGAATCATAGGCGGGGTTCGCCCGCAGAATTTCGATGTCGGATATCGCCCCGATGGAGTTCGGTTCGTGTTTGACAGCAAAACGCTCAATGACAAAAAGAGTGTAGGAAAAAACTGGCAGAATATGATCAACGATCTTGCCACAGAAGCCACAACAGTTCATAGTCGGTTTCCTCATGCTGTAGCGGCTTTTCTGGTTGCGATTCCTAATCCATGCATTGGCGATCAACAAAGGGCCATCGTTGAAACCCTTGAGCGCCTTGCCCGACGCGCAAATGTAGACGATCCACCTTACCTGGCAGAAGCCATCGCCCTTGTGCTTTGGAACCCCGAAGATGGCTCAATTGATATTGAGAATCCGAATCCGCCTTCACCACTCCGTGTCGAAAGGTTTTCAGAGCAGGTTGAAGCGGCTTATGTCAATCGTTATAAAGGACTCCCGCCCCACGCGGAATAACAATAAAGGACAAGCTCTTGGCAAAACCGATTGCAACCTATCAAAAGCTAAGAGGCGGGTACTACACGCCGCGCCTGATTGGCGATTTTCTCGCTCAATGGGCAGTTCAATCTACAGATGCCCAAGTGCTTGAGCCAAGCTGCGGAGATGGGGTTCTGCTTGAAGCCGCAGCAAACGCGCTTGTAGAAAAGAGGGCCAACAAAAGAGCGATCGCAGACTTTATTCACGGCGTCGAAATTGATCGAGGCGAGGCATTAAAAGCCGTCGAAAGAATCCGCGCTCTTGGCATTCCGCCCTCACCATCGCTCGTTCATCAAGGAGACTTCTTCGCTTATTGCAAATCTCACCTCTCAGATAAAAGACTGTTTGACGCTGTGATCGGGAATCCGCCGTTTATTCGATACCAAAATTTTATCGAAGAACAGCGAATCATTGCTTTCGAGTTGATGCGCCGTGCTGGGCTCCACCCCAACAAGCTGACTAATTCATGGGTGCCGTTCCTCGTTGCCTCATCATTGCTGCTCAACATGAGTGGGCGATTGGCAATGGTCATCCCGGCTGAGTTGCTTCAGGTGAATTACGCATCCGAACTCAGATATTTCATCAGCGAGTATTACAGCAAGGTCACGCTTATAACTTTTAAGAAACTGGTTTTCGAAGGCATTCAACAGGAGGTTGTATTGTTGCTGGGCGAGCGAAACGGCAGCGGGCATACAGGGATCAGAACTGTCGAGCTTGATAGCATAGACGATCTGGATTCATATCGACATACTGAGTTTCTCAAACGTGAATTGAAAACGATGGATCATTCCACTGAAAAGTGGACTCAGTATTTTCTTGAAAAGAAGGAAATCGAACTGCTTCGAGAGTTGAAAGCAAACCCCGATCTGATTACTTCCGGCGACGTGATCGATGTCGATGTCGGAATCGTAACTGGCCTTAATGATTTTTTCGTTCTTACCGAAGAACAGGCGCGAGAACTCTTGCTGAAAGAATACACTCGGCGGCTGGTCAGTCGGTCAGGCCATCTTCAGGGCGTTATATTTGTCGACTCTGACTGGGAAGCGAATGTCAAAAACAATCTCCCTGCTTTCCTTCTCGATTTGCCCGACGCGCCGCTAGAAAAGTTATCCGAATCCGCAAAACGATATATCACCAGCGGCGAGACGAAAAACCTGCACACGGGATACAAATGCAGAATTCGCAAAAGGTGGTACGTGGTGCCGTCGGTCTGGACGCCGGATGCATTTATGCTAAGACAGGTTCATGGCTATCCGAAAATCATCCTCAATGAAGCAAACGCGACCTGCACCGATACGATTCATCGCGTGAAGTTCAGAAACGGAGCGAAAGGGAAAACAATTGCAGCAGCTTTTCTCAACTCGTTGACGTTTGCATTCTCAGAAGTCACTGGACGCAGCTACGGCGGGGGCGTACTTGAATTGGAACCCAGAGAAGCCGAAAAACTGCCGCTCCCGCTCAAAGGAGCCTCGCTACTCAATATAAATTATCTCAACAGATTCATCGCCGCGGGAGATATTGAAGGTGCGCTCAACGTCACTGATAAAATTTTATTGAAAGATGGTCTTGGAATGAGCGTGAGAGAAGTAAAATTGATTCGCGGCATCTGGCAAAAACTCAGAAACAGGCGAATCAACAGAAAATAGAAAAGGTTGAGAGCCAGTCTCGAATACTCACCTCATCGGCAACCCCCGAGCGCGCAGATAATTTTTCGCTTCCTGAATCGTAAACTCGCCGAAGTGAAAAATTGACGCAGCAAGCACCGCCGAGGCTTTGCCTTCACTCAAACCTTCATACAGATGCTCAAGCACGCCCGCGCCGCCTGATGCTATGACAGGAATCGAAACGGATTGTGAGACTGCTCGCGTAAGCTCAAGATCGTAGCCGTCGCGCGTGCCGTCCGCATCCATGCTCGTCAGCAGTATCTCGCCCGCACCCATCTCTTCTGCCCTACGCGCCCACTCGATCACATCAAGGCCAGTCGGTGTGCGCCCGCCGTGCGTGTAGACTTCCCAGGAAGGTGACAGGTGACAGGTGACAGGTGACAGAGAAGATGGGAGAGAGATTGGGTTTGCACCAGAGCCAATATACCCTCCGCCTGTTCCCTGTTCCCTGTTCCCTGTCACCTTCCTCGCATCGATTGCAACGACGACGGCTTGAGAGCCTAAAGCTTGCGCGCCTTCGGTTATAAGCTCAGGGTTTTTGATCGCAGCGGTGTTGATCGATACTTTATCCGCGCCCGACGCGATTATTTCGCGCATGTCTTCCGCAGTTCGAATGCCGCCGCCTACCGTGAAAGGTATGAAAACTGTGTCGGCCACTCGCCGCACCATATCGCGAACTATATCGCGGCTGTCGGATGATGCGGTAATGTCGAGAAAAACAAGTTCGTCCGCGCCTTCGCGGTCGTATCGTCGGGCCTGCTCAACAGGGTCACCAGCATCGATGAGATCGAGGAAGCGAATCCCTTTGACCACGCGACCGCGATCAACGTCAAGACAGGGGATGATTCTTTTCGCCAGCATTTTGCTATTTCATTTTCGATTGGCAACCGAACTCGAAGACGCATTGAGCCAGCCTGAATCAAAATGAACATCACAGCCAAAGAGGGCAAGCCATCTGTTCAATCTTTTTACCCACGCTGACCTGATCGACATCGGCATCAGTTTGTTCAATAACATCATGGCTCTGGCAATCAGGCTGTTGCTAATCGCTGAGATCATCTTTCGATCCTTTCGCAACCCTGATGGCGGCTTCGAGCGTGAAGCGGTTTTCATAAAGCGCCTTGCCCGTGATTATCGAATCGACGCCATCGCTTTCAAATTCGCATAATCGACGTATGTCTTCAAGCGAAGAGACGCCGCCCGATGCCGTCACCCTCGCGCCTGATGTCAAAGCCATCTGCCGCGTCATCTCGAAATTCGGCCCCGCGAGCCGCCCGTCTCTTTCAATATCCGTGTAAATGATCCGCCGCACTCCGACGTTGGCGACTTGTTTCGCCAGATCGAGCGCGTCGACTGCGGTCGATTCAGTCCACCCTCGCGTCGCTACACTCGATCCGCGAGCATCGATGCCCGCGATGATCTGTTCGCCGAACTCATCGACTGCTCTGGCGAGCAATTCAGGGTTTTCAACCGCAATCGTTCCGACGATGACGAAACGCGCGCCGACTTGTTCGATCAAATTTCGGATGTCTTCGAGCGAGCGAACGCCGCCGCCGACTTCGACGGGCGTGTTTATCTCTTCGATTATTCTGCGGATGATTTTCTGATTCTCGCTCGTCGCTCCGAGGAACGCTCCATCGAGGTCGACTATGTGCAGTAATCGCGCGCCTGCGCGTTCGTAGCTGCGCGCCACCTCGACAGGATCGCGGTCATAAACTTTCGCCGATTGCTCGCGCCCCTCGACGAGTCGGACGCACAAGCCGCCCTTCAAATCTATCGCCGGTATGATTCGCATTTGAGATTGGTTTTCGGTTCGATGTACGGGGCAAACTTGGAGTGGAGGCGACACGCTCGCAGCTTTTGTTTCTAATCAAAAGCGGTGACAAGATAGAGTCATATCCTTCGTCACCGCACTCCAAAGACCCCGCTTTCTATCCATTCCCTGAAAAGGCAATCCGTATGAGCAGATTGACTCACGCGGCTTTGCGACGTTGTTTCTGGCCGGGGCGATAGATTATTTTGCTGTTCGCTTTGATCTCCGGCAGTGTAAACCACGAAGGCTTGAACTGCTTTTTCGCATAAGCCTCTGATTGATCCAGATGATGAGGCGACGCGGGATCAGAATTCAATCCGAAGACCAGAATCGAGCGTGCCTCGACCTTCGGCCCGAACTCGACTACGCTCACGAACGAATGGCCCGCAACTCCGTAGCGACGCTTCTGCCCTTTTTCGGGCCGCGTGTAAAAATTGAAAACTATTCCGAGCCAACCGGGTGCGCCCGCGACCGCGAAACTTTGCTTCGCATCGCTGAAAGGTTCTTCGCCGCCCGTGTGTCCGCGCTGCAATCTATTGATCTCGCCCCACGCGACGCGCCACGTCCCGAAACTCTTTTCAAGATCGAGGATGACTTCTTCCATAGCTCGAATCACCAACGGCTGCGCGGTGTTGCGATCTCGGACGAATCGTTGAATCTTTTCGAATCCGAGCGCGTAAAGCGTCATCGCTACGGAATCCGTAGTGCTGACAAAATTCCATGCCTTGAGTTCAGCTATCACGGGCGCGAGTTTTTCGGCGCGAACCGCGTCCGTCTGTTTGAGCTTCTCCCATTCTGCTATGACCTGCGGAACCTGCGTCTCGGCTTCGATAACGGTCGTATCGAAACCGGCTCGCGCCCATTCATCGAATGAGAATTTATCTTTCGTCGCAAGTATCCTGCGCGATATTCTCGCCCGCGCGTTGTCCTGCTCTCTGACCATGTATTCGGGGAAACTCTCTTTCGCGGGATTGCCATCAGTCGTCGTCGTGAACGGAGTCTGATTGCAATTTTGAACGAAGCCTGTTTTCGGGTTCATCACTTGAGGAAGCTCTTCGAATTTATGAAAGCCCTGCCATTCAGTTTCAGGGTTGCTGCCATCGACGGGCTTAGTCCAGTCGAATTTCGTAGACCTCTTTGGAACCGCGCCGTTGTAGACATAAAAGATATTCCCGTCGCGGTCGGCATAAACGGCATTGAACATCGGCACGGCAGTTCGCGACATCGCCGCTTTGAATTCCGTAAAGTTGCGCGCCTTGCCCATCTCGTACCACTGCTCGACCATCCCGCCGTCTTCGAGCCGCGAAAGTTTCACCGCCAACGGCTTCCCTTCTCTGACCGCAACTACAGGGCCGTGATGAGTCTTGCGGAATTTGAAAGTCTTCGCCTGTGCGCCTTTGTCGGTTTTGATCTTTATCGCTTCAGTCCATTCCGCAGCCTTGCGATAGCCGTCGCCGTAGCGATATGCGAGCGCATCTTTCGGGTCGTCGAATTTTTCGGCGTAGACATCGGCTATGTCGGGATCGTTTACGGTGTGGCTCCACCCCAGGTTTTCGTTGTGTCCGAGTGTAGGAAAACCTGATCCGAAAAACGACGCGCCCGCGATATTCCATCCTTCATCGCTGTGCAGATGGCCTTCGTACCACTGACCCGGCCCGAAGAAAGGTTGATGCGGATTGATGAATAAAAGCGGACGGCCCGACGCGCTCTTTTGCGCCGAGACAGCCCACATGTTCGACCCCGTGACAGGCTCAGGCTGCCAGTCTTCGTTTTCTTCCGCGCTCGATTGAGAAATTTTCTGTGATCCGGCTGGCGTATCGCTTCCGACTTCAGTGACGGCGGTTTTTATTTCATCCGCTCTCAATCCCGACTTGCCGAATATGAAGAGTTGATAAAGCGTGAAGCGTCCGAAAGCATAAACCATCCAACCTTCGAACTTCGTGATGAGTCGCGGTTTGGTCTGCGTATTGGTCGCGAGAAAATAATTGAGTCCATTGGCGACGGCATCAGCAAGCGCGCGGATGCGGGGCTTTGTGCGTTGATATTCGGCCTGCGCAAGTTTCGTGATTTCCAAAGCGCGATTGAGCATATCGCCAGCAAGCGCGCTTTCGCCGTGAACTTCAGCGGCGCGACCGAGCGCGCGAATGTAGCTGTCTTCGATCTGCCAGAAATTGTCTTCCGCCTGCGCGTAGATGTATCCGAAAACGCAACTCGCGTCCGTAGGCCCGAAGACGTGAGGCACGCCGTAGGAATCGCGATAGATAGTCACCCTTTGGGCCATGCGTTCGAGTCGCGGATTTGCCGCAAGCGCGGAGTTGATCGGCAGACAGGTCGCGATCAGCGCGAGCGCAAGCGAAGCAAGCAGTACAGAGCGGATTTTATGTTTGACAGATCGAAGTACATTCACACGGCGCGCATTCATATTTGCTCCCCCTTTGACGGTCAAGAAATTCATCTGTGATTTGCGCGCATTTTATAATCTCCGATAGAGATGCGCAAGCAAATGACTATTTTGCTCAGTGAGCATAAGGCAGTTTCAAGCAAGGGAGTAGGGGCAGCCCTATCAGTTTACGTTAGAGATGGGTAAGGTTCTCGTTAAAGTAGATCAATCTGGAATAACGCGGGATGAATTTTATTCTCGTTGCGCCAGGTTGCAGGGCTATGGATTGGTTATTTCTGTAGAGAGAAATATAGCTTGGAACCCGCCAGAAGATTATTGCTTCCGATTGACTTTTAGAGGTAAACATTTGGTCGATATACTCACAGAATGATATTTCCCTTAAAATTACATACGCAGCATTCGAATATTTTTCCGCTCGAAATGATCTCAAGCCGGTCTGCCCGCAGAGGCATTGAGGCGTCACGAATTATTTATTTTCCCCGTTGATTTAATTTATAACTGGGGATATAATGCCGCTCTGTTTTGAGATTCGCTTTACTTTAGTCCAACAGGAGGCGGATCGTGACATTCAACCCTAAAATCAAAAACCGGATGATCAACATAGCGTGCGTTTTGTTGATGGCAATAGGGCTTGCCGTTGCCTTCAACGCGACAGCACGAACAACGATGGCACAGTTCTGTGTGATCAGTTGTTTCCCGGAATTCTCCTGCGGCACCACAGAGGGCCAATGCGTCATATCTGATATCAACTGCGGCGGGAATTGCTCACAATGTGAAGACCCTCCATGCACATGCTATTTCTACGACGGTCAGTGTAGCGGGCATTGGGTGATATGGAATGGTGTTCCTCAGTATCGGAGTTGCAACGAGGTTTGTTGCAGTCCGACTTCTTTTTGCTTCTGAAACCGGAGGTTGTTGACATGAAAAGCTTGTTCAGAGGACTCTGTTTAGCCGTTTTTCTCACAGGCGTGATATCTCTTTCCCAAACGTCAGTAAAGGTTAAAGACCAAATAGAACCATCCGTATCTTACTCGGTCATCACCGTTCATTATCGTGTAAGTTCGGATGGATTGAAGACCATCACCGGACGGCGCATAAGATATGTGAAAGCCAATGGCGAGTGGAGACAAACACGCTATGATCCTCAAAGTAGCGGCTCTTCAAATGAATCTCCGGTTTTTGCAGCGACTGATGAAGGGGTTTACACCAAAGTCCCCGGTCACTCCGAGCGAAATTTCATATCGAATATGGCCGATCAACATATGCAGGAGTGTTTCAGGTCGGTCAGGTGTCTGTCGAATCAGTTGAGCTTGGTTCGCATCGACGAAATCGCCGGACTCAAGGTTTATGTGCTGCGAGATGAAGTCAAAGTTTCCGGGAATCCTATCGAATGGATAGAGAAAAGTTACTCTCCCAAAACAGGTTATCTTCCTTTGCGAATAGTGAATCATTTTCGCGACGGGTCTGAGATAGGAATGGAAGCTCAGACAGTTGAATTTGGAAATGTGCCGGATGATCTGAATGATGATTTGAAGTCGTTGCCGGTCAAAGGAAAGAACTAAAGGATCATCCAGAACTTTATCGCTTGTGATTAACAGACCTGAGCAAATGCAAGTACCTGCCCCGTAATCAGGCAAGTTATCGCGCTGATTTGGCCTTCTTCGCCGCATAAAGGTCGGCGAAAAGATATTCGATCTTTCCGTCAGCGCCCTCGACAAACGCTATCTCGTTTTCATCCGATGCGCCGTAGACGAACTTGAGCTTATCTACTCTCCTGAGCGGATGCTCTCGTGAGTCGAAGCGAAGGAAGAGCTTTCCATCCTTTACGAATATCTCCCACGTCATAGGATGATGCGAGTACGCGCCTGCAAAATTTTTCATCTCCGACGCGCTCATCGCAAGCGACACCCGCGGCTTTTCATCGGCCTTCGCTTCGAGCGGAAGCAGCGACTCCATCGCTTTTTCCAACGTCTTGGGAAGCGTCTCGCCGCTGCGATTCGTCAGGATGATGACAGCAACACGTTCGCGCCGCGCCATCTGAATCATCGAGCCATAGCCGCGACTGAAGCCGCCGTGGCCTGTGAACTCAGTCCCGCGATAACGAAAATTCATCAGCCCGTAACCATACTTCGAATCTTCATCCGACGGAATCGCCGCTTGAGAAGCCGAGAGATTCGCGATCAACGACGGCGATAATACCTGTCGGCCTTCGAGTTTTCCATCGTTGAGAAAAGCTATCAGGAATCGCGCGAGATCGTTCACGCTCGAAAAGATCGAGCCTGCCGCCCATTGCGCCGTGTTGTTGAATGCCGGTCTTATCACGGCGGGCTTTTCGTTCTCGCCCGTGTTGTGACCGAGCGCGAGCGGGTAAGTCATCGCAACTGTCGGGCGAAACGTCGAGCGATTCATCCCCAAAGGCTTGAACAGAATTTCTTCCATAGCATCGCCATAAGGCTTGCCCGTGACTTCTTCGATCACAAGCCCCGCGAGCCAGTAGCCCGCGCTCGAATAAGAAAAAACGCGACCCGGTTCGGTGAAAAAAGCATCGTCTTTCCACGAGCGAATCATCCGTCCGAGCGAGGAGTCATCCTGAGATTGAAGAGGCTCTATTGTGTCGCGTAGTCCTGCGGTGTTGCTTATCAACTGATGAGCCGTCACCTGAGAAAGTCGCGGGCTGAGTCCGCGAACATAATTTCCGATGGGAGAGTCGAGTTTGATTTTACCCTGTTCGGCCAGCGCGACTATGGCCGCGGCTGTAAACATCTTCGTCGTAGAACCCATGCGAAAGAGCATATCTGCCGTAACCTGTGCGTTGATTTCAACGGACGCGACGCCGAAGCCTCTGGCGAAAAGCACGCGATCATTCTGAATGATGGCTATAGCCGCGCCGGGAGTGTTTTTTTCCTCAATCTCGGCAATGACTGTTCGTTCAATATCAGCGAAATCAATCGAGGCAGCACGGCTCTTTTCCGCGGGCGGGAAGGAAACCATAGCCATAATCACCAGAACCATTAAAGTCGGTTTTACGTTCATCAGTGTTGTCCTCATCAATCAGGAGTATTAGAATAAGCGTGCATTCGAGTTTACCGGCGGCTATTATCAATCGAGTTGAGGGCGAAGGTCTTGAAGAAACAGTAAAATTTGGATCATAGAAACTTCAGGGAGCTTTCATGGCAGTCAGTATAAATCAGCGCGGAGTTGTTTACGAATTCGGCCCGTTCCGCCTCGATGTCAAAGAAAGGCTCTTACTCCGAGACGGCGAGCCGGTGTCGTTGATGCCCAAAGCGTTCGACATCCTCGTTCTGCTGGTCGAAAACAGCGGACACCTCGTCGATAAGAACGAAATCCTCAGTCACGTCTGGCACGATAGTTTTGTGGAAGAGGGCAATCTCGCCCAGAACGTCTATCTGCTCAGACATGCGCTTGCAGATTCCAGACAGCAATGCTCGATAGAAACCGTCCGCGGGCGCGGCTATCGCTTCGTCGGCAACGTGGTGGAGAGCCACAGCGCGGAACTCGCGGTGAGAGAGCAGGCTGCGCTCGTCCTCATCGATCGGCACACTGAAAGCATCGCGCCGCCTGCTTTCGTCGTTTCACGTAGCAATCGCTCGTGGCCGCGCTTCCTTGCTCTTGCGGTTTTGGTTTGCGCGCTCGGCGCGATGAGTTATTTCTTCCTGGCGAGGAACGCCGCGCCGGAGAGCAGTTTCAAGGCGAAATCAATCGCCGTCCTGCCCTTCAAAGCTCTCAGCAATGAAAACATGGATGAACCGCTCGGATTGGGGATGGCCAATTCGATGATCATAAAACTCAGCAACCTTCAGCAGATTCCCGTCCTTCCGACAAGCACGGTTTTCAAATACACGGGGCGCGAAACCGATCCTCTCATCGTAGGGCGCGAGCTTGGAGTCGATGCCGTTTTGGATGGCACGATTCAACGCGCCGGTGACCGCGTGCGTGTGACGGCGCAACTGCTCAGTGTGTCGGACGGCAAAACGCTATGGTCTGACAAATTCGACGAGCAGTTCAGCAACATCTTCGCCGTGCAGGATTCCATCTCGGAGCGAATGGCCATTGCACTCGCGCTTCAGATCAGCGGTGATGAAAAGAAGTTGCTTCGGAAACGCTACACTGAAGACACGCTCGCTTATCAGGATTACATGCGCGGGCTGTACTTCTGGAACAAGAGGACTGAAGAAGGGTTGCGCCTGAGCATTCAGTATTTCAGCGATGCGGTTGAAAAAGACCCCGGCTTTGCGCTGGCTCAGGCGATGCTCGCCGATTCTTACGCGCTGGTCGGCTATTATCAATACAGTTTGATCCCTCGAAAGGAAGCCTATCAAAAAGCTAGAGTGGCTGCGCAGAAGGCATTGCAGATGGACGAGACTCTCTCGCAGGCGCACATCGCGCTGGCCACAGTCAAGCAGTTTCATGATGAGGATTTCGATGGCGCTGAAGCGTCTTATCGACAGGCCATCGCGCTCAACCCCGATTCGGCGACGGCTCATCATCGCTACTCGCAATTATTACTCCTGCTCGGCAAGCTCGACGATGCGCTGATAGAAATAAAACTCGCGCATCAACTCGACCCGCTTTCGGTTGCGATAAACAACAACCTCGGATACACGCTTTATCTTCGCCGCGATTACAGTCAGGCTGAAAAGTTCTGTCAGAATGCTCACGAGACCGAGCCAGCAGCGGTTCAACCGCTGGTCAATCTTGGAATGATCTACGAGCAGCGAGGCATGATCGATCAGGCGTTTACGGTTTTGAACAAAGCGCGCACACTCGCAGCGACGAACGTAGCGCAAAGCGATGTGCTTCAGGCTCTGGGGCATGTTTATGCCGTATCGGGCAAGAAGGACGAAGCGCGAAAAGTTTTGCAGGCGCTCACCCAGTTATCGAAACAGGAAGAAGAGGCTCAAATCAGTAAAGCACTGGTTCACTCAGGGCTAGGCGAAATGGATCAGGCATTTCAGGTATTGGAAGTAGAATCGAAAACGTGGCCCGCCGCTCCGACAATCGTCACACTCGACCCGCGTCTGGACTCCCTCCGCTCCGACCCGCGATATCAGGAACTCGTCAAACCTCCCAGCCCGCTGTCGGGAGAATTAGAGAATGAGAATTGACTGAATGGCAACGCTACAGAAGATCAGGCAGAAGATCATTGACAGGAAATACTACCTTTCTTCTCACGCCGAAGACGAAATGCTTGATGACCGACTAGAGCGCGTTGATATCGAACACGCCATCTTCAATGGAAAGATTGACAAGAAGCTGACGAGAGACAAAAGAGGAACGAGGTATCGGATAGAAGGGCCTGTGACGGATGGGAGAATGATCCACGTCATTTGCAGGTTCAAAGCAAGCAGCGATCTCATCATCGTGACAGTATATGTTTTGGCGGAGGAAATATGATTTGCGAGTTTTGCGAGGGTCAGACAGTCAGGAAAAAGGTCAAGAGGCAGCATTGGCTTCGTGGCAAGTTATACATCGTTGAAAACGTGGAGGCGGAAGTTTGTTCGGAATGCGGAGAGAGATATTTTCACGCCACTACTCTCGATGAAATAGATCGAATGCTTGAGGCCGAACACGAAGTAAAGGACGAAATGATCGTTGAAATAGTCAGCCTCTGATTAGCCGCATTGCGTCATCTTCATGCTTGATGAAACGTGAACAAGCTGAGGGTGATACGATCTCACGCGGAGATTATCTATGAATCTAACTGAACGAATCACGATTGATCCTGAGATATGCCACGGAAAGCCGACTATTCGCGGACTGCATTATCCAGTTGAAATGATTCTTGAACTGCTCAGTTCAGGGATGACTCCTGAAGAGATTCTGGCCGACTACGAAGACCTCGAACGTGAAGACATTTTTGCAGCCCTGTCATTTGCCACGCGACTCAGCCAAATCAAGCGAATCGAACCTGCATTGGTATGAAGTTTCTGGTTGACGCATAGCAACAGACATTAAAATAATGGAGGAAAACAGAATGAAACAGCTACAGCAATTCACCGCCGTTATAGAACGCGAGGGAGATGGATACGTGGCCCTTTGCCCTGAACTGGATATCGCAAGTCAGGGCGATACGGTCGAGGAAGCAAGAAGCAATCTGATTGAAGCCATAGAACTCTTCTTCGAAGCGGCTGATCCTTCCGAGGTGCAGAGCCGGTTGCGCACAGAAGTTTTCGTGACACGGGTGGAGGTGCCGGTTGGGTAAATTGCGCGTTCTCTCAGGCCGTGAAGTTTGCCATATCCTTACACAGCATGGTTTCGTTCAAGTGCGACAGCGAGGCAGCCATATCGTAATGCAAAGAAAGACAGATGCCTCAACAATAACGGTTCCTGTCCCTGATCATAAAGAACTCCGCATTGGCACGTTGCAATCTATCATCCGGCAATCGGGACTGCTGCGATCACTTTTTGAAGAATGAGAAGATGTCAGGAAGTGAAATTGAAGCGCATCGAAAAATATTAACGGCAGAGCGCCTCGACCACTGCGTCGATTGAAGCTACATCCGATAGATGTTCCCAGTGGCTCATTATGCTCCCTTCGAATTCAAGTGGCCGAAGCGCCCTACATCCTTTGCCCGCAGGCAATATCATTTCGCACTGATGCAATAAAGATTCTTCAAACCTCGTATAAAAATCCGCCCGTTCGCTATCGCCAGCGATGCGTATATCGGCTCGCCCAATGAGTTCGTCCGAATCACTTCATGTTTTGCGCCCGCTCTGATGACGAAAGTATCTCCGTCCTCGCTCGTCATCAGTATCTTGTCCTCGAAAGCCACGGGCGAAGCCGTGAATGTCGCAGGCACAGGGACGCGAGCCCCTTCATAAATCACCTTGCCCGTTCGGGCATCGAGACAAGTCATAATCCCGCGATCAGTTATCAGGTAGACATTATCGCCCACCATTATCGGCGAAGGCACATACGCAGTTCCCTTTTCATACTTCCAAGCTATTCGATCCGAGCCGGTTATATCTCCCCTGCCGCCCGCGCGAATCGCAATCGCCCGCTTGACGTGACTCCCGATTGACGGAATCACAAGACCGTGACCGACCAGTGGAGTCGGCACGATATAACTTTCAAGCCCCTTGCATCGCCAGAGTTCTTTTCCCGTAGCCGGATCGTAAGCGATTATGAATTCCGTTCCGCTCGTCACGAGTTCCGTTCTATTGGCGGCTCGCACAAGCACGGGCGTTGACCAGCACACTTGAACCTTGCGCGCAGTCTTCCACACCTGACGACCGGTTTTTTTATCGAGCGCGACGATGAATGATTTTTCTCCCAGGTCTTCGTCGCATTGAAGTATCACCAGATTTTCAAATAACACAGGGCAAGTCGATACGCCGAGTCCGAGCGTGCCTATCTTGCCGACATCGGCTTTCCAGATTTGCTTTCCGTTGAAGTCGTAACAGTAGACTCCCTCCGATCCGAAATATGCATAGACATATCGGCCATCGGTCGCGGGAGTCGCCGCCGCGTAACTTCCCTTGCGATGTCGTGAGTCGTGAGCGGTTCCTTCGTAGACAGACTTTTCCCAAAGCAGCCGCCCCGTGTTGGCATCGACACACATAACCTTTAATGTGTAGATGCGGTCGCCGCCCACAGCATCAGGGTGTTTGAATTCTTCTCGGTCGAAGTAATGCTTGACCGGTTTGGCTCCTTCGACAACCGCGCCTTCGATTGAAGTCGTCAGAAACAATCGATTGCCCCAAACTATCGGCGATGAATGTCCGAGACCTTCAACCGGAGTTTTCCATTTGATGTTCTTCGTGTCGCTCCATTCCGTCGGCAATCCTTTTTCCGAAGAGACGCCCTGACTGTCAGGCCCGCGCCACCCGGCCCAGTTCGGCCCGCCCAGCGCGGTGATCGATAAAGCTATTGCCAAAATGATTGTGCTGATTATTCGCTTCATCTTTTTACCTCGACCGATCAGTTATCAGAAAACTCCGGCGCGAGAGGTTTATCGACGCGCGGGCGTTTATCACGATTGGCCAGTTCCCAAGCAGTAGCGAATATGGTTCTGGCGACTCGTTCCATATAATCGAAATCGATCTTTTCGATAGAGTCAGACGGCTTGTGATAATCCGGGTGATCGCCGTCCATGTAAAAAATTATCGGGATGCCTTTGCGCGCGTAGTTGAAATGATCCGAGCGAAAGAAGTATTGATTCGGCTCTTTCGCATCGTCGTAACGGTAATTGAATTTCAGGTTGAGATAGGAACGATTGACCGATTCGCTCAACTCGAAAAGTTCTGTACTCATCACCTTAGGGCCGATGAGAAATACTTCGTTCGGTTCGGGCATCTCCGATTTCGCGGGATCGCTATCGCCCGCTTTTTTGCATCGCCCTATCATATCGATGTTGAGATTGGCGACGATTTTATCGAGCGGCACTGTCGGACTGAGCGTGAAGTAACGCGATCCCCAGAGTCCCTGCTCTTCGCCCGTGTGCCAGATGAAAAGAATCGAGCGGCGCGGGCGCGGCCCCTGAGAAAAAGCCTCGGCCATAGCCATCACGGAAACTGTCCCCGATCCGTCATCATCTGCGCCGTTGTAGATCGCATCCCCAGCGACAGGCTCTCCAACGCCTACGTGATCATAGTGCGCGCCTATGGCCACATATTCGTTTTTAAGAGCGGGGTCGCTGCCTTCAAGCGCGGCTATGACATTCTGCGTGTACTCTGTTTTGGTTTTCACCGCGACGGTAAAGCTGACTTTTTTGCCGGGGCTGAAATCGAAAGGCTCGATGGTTTCACCCGCTGCTGCGGCGTTGAATATCTGCGCGGCATGGCGTTTCTCACCGCCGAACAGATATGCAAGCATTCGCGGCGAAGCGGTGATCGCAGGAATCGGAGCGGCTTCCGATGAGACGAATTTTTCGACTTCGACGTTTCCCTCATCAGCCTCCTCGCGCGACTGTTCCCACGCGGCGAGGCTTTGAAAAGCGGGGATGATGATTCTGCCCAATGCGCCGTTGCGCTGACCGTAGGAGTAAGCGTTGTCCCATTCTTCGCCCTGCTTGCCCGAAAGATCGTGAAAGGTGACGCCTTTCGGGAAACCTCCGACGTGAACGATTATCTTGCCGCGAACATCGATGCCTTTGTAGGCATTCAGGCTCTTCGATTTGATCACCCATCCGTGACCGACGAAGACGAGCCGCCCGCTTACGGCTCCGGCGGCGAGCGAGGCGAGAAAATCCCGGCCATAGCTGAACGCCTGCCCGTTGATTTCAGCTTTCGTCTGCGCCGAGTCGATGAGCGTTCGGCGTAGAGCTATGCGTTGAAAGTAAGTTCCATTGTCGCCTGCCGGGCGCAGCCCCCAGCGCGAAAGATGCGAAGCCAGATAAAGCGCAGCGGTATCAAGTCCCCGCGAAGGAGTGTTGCGGCCTTCAAGCTCATCCGAAGCGATGAAGGTCAGGTAATTTTTCAACTGAGCGACACGGATGCCCTCGACGTTGCCGTGAGGCTTCGACGGCGTCTGTCCGGCAACCGATGCGAACGGCAGCAGGAACGCGACAACAAGGAGAAGGATTGAGGCTCTTACGCTTTTCATAACTGCTCGGCAACCGATGAGGATTCGACGAGGAGAGTTCACTCATTCGATCCGGTCATCGGTCGTCAGGCAGGATACCGGGGCTGGATATTATAATCTTTAATGTTGGATCAAAGTTATCTCAAAGTATCTTCAAACCCCTGGGGGCGCAGGCCGACTGCCTGCCTGCTTCATAAATCAGGGATCGAGGGCTTGCACGCCGGTGTGCGCTCGCAGGTTTGAATTCAGATCAAACACAGAGCTATGATAAGACCTCCTGACGGTCTCGTTTACGCGCCTTCCTGACGAGGTGAAAGCCATGTCCGGGATAATATTCGCAGGCATAGCGCCACATCCGCCGCTTCTGGTTCCCGAAATCGGCGGCAGTCGCATCACTCAGGTTTCACGTTCTCAACAGGCGATGAAGGAATTTTCGCGCCGACTCGTAGCCGCTCGCCCTCAAACCGTCGTCGTCATCTCGCCGCATTCGCCGCTCGACCCCAATAGTTTCACCACGCGCGCCGCTTCTCATCTACGAGGCGACTTTCGCGACTTTTATGCCCCTCACGTGAGGTTCGATTTTCCGAACGACTCGGAGTTGATCGAAACGATCAAACGCGCCGCCCTCAAAGAAGGCGTTGAGTTAAAAGAACTGACGCGCGATCATCCGCTCGATCACGGGGCGATGGTGCCGCTTTATTATATGCGCGAAGCCGGATGGCAGGGGCCGGTCGTCGTCATCGGATTCACCCATCGTCTCGTCAGTGAGCATCTCGCGTTCGGTCGGGCGATAGAACGCGCCGCGCGTGATGCGGATCGTCGCATTGCGCTCGTCGCAAGCGGCGATCTGAGTCATCGCCTGATCGAAGGCGGCCCTTACGAGTTCGAACCGACCGCGCGCCTGTTCGATGAGCAGATAGTCGCGGCCATAGAGCGAGGAGATTCTGGCGGCGTGACCGCAATCGATCAAAACCTCAGACTTCGCGCAGGCGAATGCGGCTATCGCTCGATACTCGTCGCTCTCGGCGGCGTCGGTGAGAATTTGCGCGACCATCAGGTACTCAGCTACGAAGGCCCGTTCGGTGTGGGCTATCTCGTGGCCGTGCTGTTCGACGATAATGCAGGGGCCAGAGTAGGTGACAGGTGACAGGAAACAGGTGACAGACGGGGAGATTTCCCTCCTGTAACCTGTAACCTGTAACCTGTCACCTACTGCCTTCTGATTTCGGAGAGAAGCGATGCTCAAACGCCCGCCCGATGACATATGGCCGACTGATCTGGCCCGGCTCTCGGTCGAGCGTTTCATTCAAGAAGGCGAAGAAATCATCCCGCCTGCCTCTCCTGTTGGGATTCTGGCCGAACGCGCGGGAGCATTTGTCACACTGCGCGATATCGAGGGCGTTCTGCGCGGTTGCATAGGCACTATCGAGCCTGCTCGCCCGAACGTAGCCGAAGAAATAATTCAAAACGCCATGAGCGCGGCTACCCGCGATCCGAGGTTCAACCCCATCACCTCTGACGAGCTTTCGCGCATTCGTTATGGAGTCGATGTGCTTTCACAGGCGGAGCGCGTGAGCGGGCCTGAAGACCTCGACCCTGCGGTTTACGGCGTGATCATCGAAGCGATGGAAGATCATCGACGCGCTGTTTTGCTTCCCCGAATCGAAGGAATCGAGACCGTAGACAAGCAGTGGGACGCCCTGCATCAGAAAGCCCGTATTAGAATGGGGACCCGCATCCGCGTTTTCCGATTCACCGTCAGAAGATTCGGCAAAGATTAGATGCGATGAAAATCGATCTCCTGCTATCGAACGAGCTTCACTTCGCCTCGCTCTTTTTGGTTATGTAAAGCTTCGTGATGACGACCGGATCGGCTGGGCGTTCTGTGTTTCTCACAACCGGCGCTCTCGCTATCGTATCTACGACATTCATCCCGTCGATCACTTTGCCGAATATAGTGAACTGTCCATCCCAGGTCGGATAGTTTGAGGCGCAGATGAAAAACTGGCTGGTGTGGCTGTCGGGTTCGTCCTGTTTTCGCGCAGCAGAGACGACTCCGCGCACGTGACGAAGCCTTTCGGAATACTCCGCGCGCACGGTCGGCAAGTTGGATTGTCCTGTCTCCCAGGTAGAAGGATCGCCGTTGATGGTGTTCGGGTTGCCGCTTTGAATGGCTATCGGGATTCCATTGTTGACCAGTGCGCGGTGAAATTTCATGCCGTCGAAAAATCCTTCGCGCGCAAGCTTCTTGAAATTCGCGACGTGCCGCGGCGCTTCCGCGGGGTAGAACTCTATAACTATTCGACCATAGCTTGTCTCAAACACAGCCACATCATCCGGGCTTCCCGGATCAGGCGCGCAGGAAACGAGCGAGAGAATGAAACCAGCCGCCAGAGCCAATCCCAGCCTTTTCTTCATCAGTTTTGCTGACCCTCACCTTCGAGCATTTCTTTGAGAACACGGTTTACGACCTGCGGATTAGCCCGCCCCGCAGAAGCTTTCATCGTCTGGCCGACGAAGAATCCCATAAGCGACTGCTTGCCGCTGCGATATTGTTCGAGTTGTCGCGGATTGGACGCGATCACCTGTCGGGCGATCTCGCGGATCGCCCCTTCATCGGAAACCTGTCCGCCGCCCATTTCGCTCACGACTTCATCGACCGATTTGCCCGACCTGTACATTTCGACGAGCGCGTCTTTAGCCATCTTGCCGCTGATCGTACCGTCATCGATTTTTCCAATCAGAGCGCCGAGCGAATCGGCGCGGACGGGGCTTGCACTGATATCCGCGCCCGTGTTTTTAAGCTCGCGCGCAAGCTCGTTGAGTATCCAATTGGCCGCCGCTTTGGGGTTTCGGCTCACCTTCGCCGTCGCTTCATAGAAATCGGCCATCGCGCGGGTATCCGTGAGTTGGGCCGCATCGTCAGGGCTGAGACCGTACTCCTTGATCAGTCGGCGACGCCTAGCTTCAGGCAGTTCAGGCATCGACCGTCGAACGCTCTCGATCACGGATTCTGCCACCGTGAGCGGAGGAAGATCAGGCTCAGGAAAATAGCGATAGTCGTGAGCCTCTTCCTTTGAACGCATCGAGTAGGTTTTCGAATCGCGCTCGTTCCAAAGCCGCGTCTCCTGAATGATTTTTCCCCCCGCTTCGACCGCTGCTATCTGCCGGTCGATTTCGTATTCGAGCGCGTGTTGGAGGAATCGAAACGAGTTGAGATTTTTAAGCTCGACTTTGGTGCCGAACCTATCCGCGCCGCGCAGTCTGATTGAAATGTTCGCGTCGCATCGCAGATTGCCTTCTTCCATGTTGCCGTCGCATACGTCGGTGTATTGCAGCGTGCGTCGAAGGTATTGAACGTAATCGTAAGCTTCCCACGACGAGCGAAAATCAGGCTCGGAGACTATCTCGACCAGAGGCACGCCGCTTCGATTCAAATCGACGTAAGATTTCGAAGCTGACTCCTTCATGCCTTCGTGCAGGGATTTGCCCGCGTCTTCTTCGATGTGAAGGCGATGGATGCGAAATCGCTTCAACTTCCACTCGATGGCGTGACCGGATTCGTTGCGTTCAGAGGTCGGTATCTCGACCCATCCGCGCTCTGAAAACGGGCGGTCGTATTGAGAAATCTGATAGCCCTTGGGCAGGTCGGGATAAAAATAATTTTTGCGCGAGAAGATCGATTCCTGATTGATCGTGAGGTTGAGCGCGAGCGCGGCGCGTGCGGACATCTCGATGACCGCGCGATTCAAAACGGGCAACGCGCCCGGAAGCCCAAGACAGACGGGGCAGGTGTTGGAATTGGGATCATCGCCGAAGCGAGTCGAGCAGGAGCAAAAAATTTTCGATTCGGTTTTTAGCTGGGCGTGAATCTCAAGCCCGATCACGACTTCATATTTGTCTCTCATAAAATCCGCTCGAGCCGCGAATCGATTCACGGCTTCTCGTTTTCGATTGTTCGCTTTTTACGGGACTCAGCCCTTTTCAAATTAACGGTCAGTATAGACAAGGCGGAAGGAAAAAGGCAAAAGGATCGATCCGTAATCATTCGTTATGGAAGAAAAAATGAGCGAGCAAACCTTCAACCGTTTCAACGGTTTTGCTGCTCGGAAACGGGTCAAACCGTTCGTGAGAGTGATGCTCCTCAAAAAACGTCGATCACAGCGCGTCATCAAATCCGTTCCGCTTCAATCGGCGCGTAAGTCCTTTTCGACTCACTTCGGCCTGCGGCGCTCGCTCTTTCAGGCTGTCGAGCAGTTCGCGCAGCGGCTTGGTTTCGCCGAGCGAGGCATGCATCTCGCGCAAAGTCATGCGAGGCGTGACGACCAGATCGACATTCGAGAAGGCTATCTCGGAAAAACCGCTTTTGATTCTTATGCTCGCCCCGGCGGGAAAAGTCGAGGCGACTTCGATCTCTCTCACGCCTGCCCACGGAATGAATGATCGTTCGCGCCCGTCATATTTTTCTCTGACGCCATCTTCATTGATTTCGACCATCTGCCGCGCCTCGCGTCCAAACACCAACACGGTCACACGATAGGCGATGAGGATCGAGCAAACGATCATCAGAGTCAGCGACCCGATCAGGATTGCGATGAGCGGGCTGTCGAATCTGCGAAGGACGAGATAGACTGCGCCCGCGCCTGCAAGCGCGCAGGCAAAGGCGAGGAGGAAAACACCGTTGCGCCATGCTCTGGCATAAAGAAAACTGCCCTGACGCTGTATCGATACCTGAAGCAAGCGTAATCTAAATCCTCCGCAGGAGAGCCTAGCCGAACCCGTCCACATTATCCAGTCTGACCTTACACGCGCTTCACGGCTCTGCTATCATTCTCGTTTCATTTTTGCGGTTTGTGGAGGACATGTGAGAGACGATATTAGAAACCTGGCCATAATCGCCCACGTCGATCACGGCAAGACGACTCTCGTCGACGCGATGCTCAAACAGTCTGGTCTGTTTCGATCCAATGAAGCAGTCGTAGAACGCATGATGGATTCGCTCGATCTTGAGCGCGAACGCGGCATAACGATCATGGCCAAGAACGCTTCCGTCCATTATCACAACGTCAAAATAAACATAGTCGACACTCCGGGACACTCGGACTTCGGCGGCGAGGTCGAGCGGGTGCTGAAGATGGTCGACGGCGTGATGCTGCTCGTGGACGCTAGTGAAGGCCCGCTTCCGCAAACCCGATATGTGTTGTCGAAAGCTCTGGCCCAAAACCTTCCCGCGATAGTCGTCATCAACAAAATTGACCGGCAGGATGCGCGAGCCGAAGAAGTCGTGAGCGAAGTATTCGATCTCTTTATCGATTTGGACGCGACCGAAGACCAGATCGATTTTCCTGTCATCTACACCATCGCCCGCGACGGCGTGGCGAAGCGCGATCTTGCGGACGAGAGCCGCGACCTGCAACCGTTGTTCGATGAAATACTAAAAACGATTCCGCCGCCTTCTGCCTCAGATGGCGTGTTGCAACTGCTCGTGGCCAATCTCGATTACAACGAATATGTCGGACGCCTTGCTATCGGCAGAATCTTTGCGGGGTCGGTCGCGGTCGGCGATATGATTTCGATTTGCAAACTCGATGGGAGCATAGAAAAAACGAAGGTGACTAAGCTCTACGCTTTCGAGGGACTCAAGCAGCAGCCAATCGATGAAGCGGATGCCGGAGAGATAGTCGCGCTGGCTGGCATTGATGACATCTACATCGGCGAGACTGTCTCTGCGGCTGACGATCCGCGACCGCTGCCGCGCATCACCGTAGATGAGCCGACCATCGCTATGATTTTTTCGGTCAACACCTCGCCCTTCTCAGGTCGCGAAGGCAAGTTCGTCACTTCGAGAAAACTGCGCGAGCGATTGGATAAAGAAACTCTCGGCAACGTGGCGATTCGAGTCGAGGGGACGGATTCGATGGATAGCTTCAGGGTATCAGGCCGCGGAGAGCTTCAGCTTGCGATCCTGATCGAGATGATGCGACGCGAAGGATTCGAGATGCAGGTGTCGAAGCCCGAAGTCATTATTCGAGAGGAAAACAATCGACGGCTTGAGCCGATAGAGCTTGCCGTAATCGATTGCCCCGAAACTTTCATCGGCGTGGTGACGGAAGCTCTTGGAAGACGGCGCGGGCGAATGACGAAGATGATCAATCATGGGACGGGAAGGGTGAGGATGGAATTCGAGATACCTTCGCGGGGATTGATAGGATTTCGAAGCGAGTTCCTGACGGACACGAAAGGCACAGGGCTTTTGAATACGATCTTCCTCAGATGGGACGACTGGCAGGGCATCATATCGCAGCGCATCACGGGCGCGCTCGTCGCTGACCGTTCGGGGCGAGCGACGACATACGCGCTTTATAATCTTCAGGAGCGCGGCGAGCTTTTCGTTCGTCCCAACACAGAGGTTTATGAAGGGATGCTCGTCGGCGAAAATGCCCGCGATGTCGATCTGGACGTGAACGTGGTGAAGGAAAAGAAGCTCACCAACATGCGCGCATCGACGGCTGACGAAGCGATGCGGCTCGTTCCGTTTCGCGAGCTTTCATTGGAGCAGGCTTTGGAGTTCATCCGCGAAGATGAGCTTGTCGAAGTCACCCCGCAATCGATAAGAATGAGGAAGAAGATTCTTGCGGCCAATCAGAGGCCAAAGGGACGGATGACGGAATAACTGAAACGGTTGAAGATCCAATCATTTTTACAAAGGGAGTGACTGTATTCTGTTTATCCACTCCTCCGCTTCGCTTGCCGCCCATATCAAAATCAAATCTTCAACTGCAACGCTCACAGCCAATCTTTGCGGAACGACTATCACGCCGTTGCTTACTTCCCTCTGAATAAATTCCGCAAAATGACCGGGCATTGTCTTTCGGTCATGAGTCACAAGCAAGCGGCCTGCTTTCGCGGCGATAGTCAGAACCTTTTCATCACTCAGACCGACAAGCCCTGCCGCGTGCGCTGTCTGAAAATCTATGGTCGGCTCCCGCCTCAGTGTCGCCTTGATCAATATGTGGTTCAGGTCTGCATCTGCCTGAAAACGAACTTTCATACTTCGCTCATCTGCATCTGTCGCCTTGCCTGCATCAGCTTCTCATGGAATTGAGGGTCGTGTGTCGCCTGCCGCAGAGCTTCAAATTCTTCATCCGCTTTCTTCAGGTATTCATCGATCTCTGCGCGATGAGCCAGATACCAGGTGATCGCGCCATAGACCTGCTCCATTGTCAGCACAGGGAAGCACTCTGCCGCTATGGTCTCAGGCGATAGCCCATCTAGGAAAGCAAAGATGACTGAATCAAGGGAAACACGAGTGCTAGCCACCCAATAGCCTTCGTCTCGCTTCTCGACATATTGCTTTTCCATAATCGTTCCTCTCATCTATTCTTCAAAATCTTCGAGCGGCTCATCGAAATCATCAGACATAGTTATCATCCCCTTGGCGCTGCCGAACTGTGGGCGAGGTTTGCTTGCCGAAACAGGGACGAGTCGGACAATGCGCTGCGGGTCTTTGGCTATGATGATTTCCTCGCCGCTTAGAGTGGCATCTATGAGATCGGGCAATTTCGTTATCGCTTCTTCGATGTTTACCTGATGCATATCGTCTTACCTCTTGGCTGAGAGGATAACATATTTTTCTGTCATCAACCGAGCCTGCCCTATCTCCAATCACCCATCAATACGAACGGCGACCAATAATACGGATGCGCAAACTGTGCATCCTCCTTGTGCTTGATTTGCGGCAATCGTTCGCCCTTGATCTTGCCCAACTTCAGGTCCCGATTCATCATCGGGATTTCGCCTGCCCGGTTCCTCCCTCGCAGCAAGGTGAGTTGAGCCTTTCTCAAAGCTTCCGCTTTCCCCGTTCGAGGATTGATTTTCATCTCGCGGTAAAACTCGATCATCAAGTCGCGCGTCGATGAATCAGCAACGGGCCACAGTGTTGCTAACACCGATCTTGCGCCGAGATTTTGCGCCATCGCTCCGAAACTTTCTATCTCTACCCCATTGGATTTTTCGCCCGCGCTCATCGCCGTGTTGCAGGCCGACAGCGCCAGAACCTCCACCCCGTCGAGTTTGTTGCCGAGCGTGTCTCGCACGGCGGCAAGCGTTAGTTTGCGCTTTTCGATATCCTTGTCGCCGAGCAGCAGGTAAGAAGTATATTCGTTTCCGGGATTGAGCCTGAAATGACTGGCTATATGCACGACCGGATATCTGCCCAGATTGAGTTTCAATGATTCGAGCGTAAATTCTTCATCCGACAGATTGCGCCCTTCCAAAATCCCCGCCCGGACATTCTTCAAATCAGCGCAAAACCTTTTCTTCCGCGGGTCGTTGACGACGCTGCACAGTTCTTCCTTCACTGCTGGCAGCGCGACAAAATCCAACTCCGTGCCGTCGATATCTTTAACCTTTCCCTCCTGCGAAACGCCCACGCCCAACGCCGTCCAGGTTGCGCGGCGTCTCACGGGTTGATTCAACTTCCCTCGACTGGCCAGTGTGATGACCGAGTTGGCGTATTTTTCTACCAGGTATCGCTTGCCGTCCCATAGCGCGGCTATCGGCGCATAACGAAGCGTCCCGTCGAGGCTCCACACGATTTTATCGGCCCGGATACTTGCGAGGTCTTTCTGCAAACCGGCGGGAAATAGGGCGTCGTAAAGTTTTTTGCCCGCTGCGCGAGGATCAGAGTTTCGATCTTTCACTGCCTCGCGAAATTCCAGAACCAGTTTGTTCAAGTCCGCCGCTTTTATCTCGACCGAGTAAGCGCGATAGGTTCGCGCAGTCGTGACGATGAGGTTCAAACGATCCGGGCTGACTATGGTCGAGATGATCACAGTGCGTGGCTGATTGAGCCGTCTGAGCAGAGTGCGCGTGTAGGAGGGCGGGTTCGTCCGACTCTGCACGGGATTGCGAAACAGCGTATCGAGTTCTTCGAGGAATTTATCGAAAGTGTTTTGCGCGTCGGCGAATTTTTTATTGAGTTGATCGAGGCGGGCCTGATCAGGAAATTTGCCTGCTTCGAAGTTTTTGCTTTTCTTATCGAGCGCGTCGCGTTCTTTGCCTGCGGAGGCAAGCTCGCTTGCGATTTCCTCGTAACGCATCGAGGCATCGCGTTCCGTATCGGTCAGCAGGATTTTATCGAGCGATTGATTTTGGAGGGCTTCGAGTTTTTTGAGAGCAGCAAGCTTTTTATCCAAGCCGAGGGAGTCAAGGTATTCATCCTGCTTAAACAAAGCGAGAACCTGTTCGGCCTCAGCGATGCGCCCTTCGGCGATGAGCCAGTCGGCGAGTCTGCGATAATGTTTTTGCTTGTTTTCGAGAAATCCTTTTTGAGCGACGGGGTCGAGGTTTTGAAGTCTCAATCGTTCGCCCTGAATGGCATTGACGCCTCGTTTGCCGTAGAAGATAGCAAGCCGTCGATTGCCGAGCGCATCATAGGAGCGAGCCAGTTCATTAAGCAGCGAGCTATACTTTGGTGAAAAAGCGGTTTTGCCGTCAATGCCGACAGATTGATAAACAGCTAATGCTTCGTTCTGATATTTTAATGCTTCTTGCGGTTTTCCAGTTTCCAACAATGCCTCTCCGACATCAGCCAAGCCATCAGCAATATCCTCTCTGACATTTCCTGCACGACTGATTGCCATTGCTTGACTGTAATATTCAAATGCCTTATCCCATTTCTCTAATTTAGAGTAAGCAAATCCAATGTCACCCAAATCTCTTCGAATATCTGAGCTTATTTTTTGATTGCGCGATATTACCAATGATTTTTCATAATATTCTATGGCTTTTTGATAGTCTTCCAAATATTCATACGCGCGTCCAATATCCCTCAACCTCAACCGCTCAATTACTGCCTCAAACATTTCATCAAACGAAGCAGAACTCCTTGTACCAGCATATCTATTTTTCCAACTTGCGGCGTAATCAGGCGACTGCAAAATTAACAAGGTTTTATTGATGTTTTCACGGACTTTGGCTTTATTGTTCAGTATGAAATACATTGCCGCAATTGACTGTAACACAGTGCATTGCCCCAGTTTATCACCAATTTCGCGGTGAGTTTCTAAAGCCTCGTCCCAATTCTTTAACGCCTCATCAAATTCATAGCTTGATAAGTGATACGCGCCGATTAAACCTAATCCGTCTGCCACATTTGCTTTTTGATCAGGAAAAGCGCGATAAATTTCAATGGCTTTTGAGACAAAATCGATTGCTTTTCTCTTGCCTATTGACTCTCTACCATAAATTTGCCCCGTTAATGACAATGCAAGTGCTTCTTGAAGTTTGAATTTCGGGTCTTGTTTTTCTTGATATAAAGCGCGGTAGCACTCAATGGCTTGATTCAGACATTTGAGACCTTCTTCCGGCTGATCAAGCTTTCCATCAAGTGTTTGGCCAATCCGCATCAACCATAGGGCCTCTGCCAATTTCATTTGAACAAGGCTTTCTTTCCGGTCGAGAAAAGTCTTGTCTACTATAATTTCTTGACAAACAGCAACAGCAAGTTTCGAGTAATCGACACTCTCCTGCCACTCGTTAAGGTTGAAATGGGTATTGGCGATTTCATTTAGCAACATGGCTTCGCCTAGCTTTGACTGAAAGCGCAAAAATGTCAAAAAATCCGGCGATTGTTGGGATAATTCACCAGACTGACTTATTATCTCGATAAAAGCCTTATCATTAATCTTTGTGTTAAAAGCGCGGTATTTTGCTAAGGCTTCATTTAATTTCGACCTTGCCGCAATCGAATTCGACCTTGATTCATTCGCTAGTTTTTGCCCTTCTTGCCACATAAGTAGTGCGGTTTGTAATTCGCTTATACTCGTTGCCACGCCTTCAACAAACACGCGCTCCGTTTCCACTCTCTTCCTGTCCTGCGCCGTCGCCATGCGTGAGGCTTCGCGTCGGATCGAATAATTCCCCTTCCCTGCTTTCGCATCTGTCCCTGTCACTTCCAGCACGAAACTCCCTGACTTATCGGCGACGAACGAAAGCGTCTCCTGTCCCTGCTTGCCGTTCGGACTGTCCATCCGCGCCAACTCCGCACCATTGGCATCAAGAAGCCTCAGCATCACATCGATGCCCTTCTGCTCGGCTCGCGCCTGAAAGAATTCATTCGCTCGCAAATCGAATCTGTAACGATGCGTCTCTGCTCCCGTCATTTCTCGTTCGAAAGTCTCGCCGGGTTGCAACTCGCGGACTTGCCTGGTTGACTGAGTTTGCCCGAACGCGGCCAGCGTCATCAGCGCGATCACTATGACAATTTGCATCTTCGATGATTTGCGATTTTTTTGTTGATCGAGCATATCCATCTCCTCATCTACAAAGTTCGATAGGACTCGTTTTCGTCGCCCTCGGTCGTTTTACCGTCCGCCAGATCGAACCAGCGAAACAGGCCCGAAGAAAAACCGACCCAGGATTCGCGTCCTCCCACCCGAATGATGTTTTCTTTGAGTTTCTTTCGATTGACCATATCTTTTTGCCGCAGAAGAAAAACCGCATCCTCCTGATCTTTGAAGCGTCCGGCAATGTGTTTCAAGATGACCAACCATTCCGGCGTGATAACGGGAATGCCATCCAATTCGATAGCCTCAGCCAATGCCGCCTGGAAAAACTTCACCGCATAGTCGTCGCGCGTTATCCAATCGACCGATACGGTTTGCTTGCCGACCCGGATTTCATAGCGTTGGCCGCCTTGTTTGAGCCGACCAACCGCAGGAAGCGACAACGAGCGCGAAGCAATGGCATCAACATCTTTGGTAAAACGCGGACTGCCGTACAGGTACATCGCAAACCCGCCGATCAACGCCCATTCGATTCCCGAATCTTTTGCCATCGCGCTCAATATTTCGACTGCCTGTAAGCCGGTCTTTTCGTCAATCATCGAATTTTTTCGGCGATTGCGACGCACCAGCTTATTAAGCTCTTCGTCCGTCATTATCTGTCTCCTTCCGGTTTCTTCGATTATCCTCTCCATCGAGGTGTGAGCGACAGCGATTTCAGCCTGACCGGGCCTGCGAGAACTCTGAAACAGACAAGCGGGATATATCACATCTCACAGACAGGTCGCAACAAGCAAATAAATCGGTTGCGGGAACTCTCCATCTCAGAGGTCACGCATGATTTTTCTTTCTTAACACCGGTTTGATATTCGGTGAAACTCGCCTTCATCTATTCGCGTAAATCGATTACGCAGACAGATGTAAGGAGGTAATCAGGCAATGAATGAAAGAGATGAATCATCAGGCGATGTGATCATAGAGGAGAAAGAACCGGGTAGTGATGAGGTAATCGTCAAGCGCATGGAGAACACCGAGAAGAACTCGGATTTCAATCTGGGTTCTACGGTCAAGGAGATGGCCCAAAAGACCGGCGAGGTCATCAAGGGGGCAACCGAATCAATTGGCAAGGCCATCGAGTCGGCGCTTTCTGCAAGAGACCACGTCGTTATGGTGAGGGTCAATGACGACTCGCTCCATAAGCTCGACGCGCTCGTTCAATCGGGCATCTTCAAGAGCCGTTCTGAAGCGGCGGCTTTTCTCATCAGCGAAGGCGTCAAAGCTCAGGAGCCTCTCTTCGAGCGGATCGAAGAAAAAATCCGCGAGATCACACGACTGCGATCCGAGTTGAAAGACAGCATCAAGGACATAAGTTGAATCAGAACCAACGGAGTGAAGCGCGCAGGCTCGGGCCTGCGCGCTTTTGTTTTTGCGAAGTTAATACTTTGAGGCTAAAGGGAAACAATCAGACAGGATTAACAGGATTTTCAAGATTGACAGGATTTCATTTTGACCAATCCTGTCAATCCTGCTCATCCTGTTAATCCTGTCCAATACTCCTTCGACTCTCAGGCTTGCGCCGTGATAGTTGTTTTGATATACCGTAGCTTTCCAAAATCAGCGGATATCGAAATCAACTATGGAATCACAACCGAAAGTTCAACAGAAAATTCATCGCTATGCCTGCCCCGGTTGCGCGGCTGATCTGGCTTTCGAGCCAAAAGACGGAACTCTGACCTGTCCATACTGCGGGCGCAGCGAGACGATTCCTCAAAGTGCGGAACAGGTAGAAGAGCGATCTTATGAAAAGTATCTTCACGCGCAATCTTCTCAGATGACGACGCTCGCGCCCTCGGCCATAGAGGTCAAGTGCGAAGGCTGTGGTGCGACGACATCTTTCGCTCCGCCCGAGGTCGCGGGAGATTGCCCCTTCTGCGGAAGAACCATCGTCGCGCAGCCGCGTTCGGCTAATCCACTGGTCGCGCCTGAAGGCGTGCTTCCCTTTCAAGTCGCTCAGGATCGGGCGCGCGAGGCGATCAAGAAGTGGATCGCCAGTCGTTGGTTCGCCCCCAATGCGCTCAAGCGATTGGCTTATCAACAACCCATCGGCGGCGTATACATTCCCTACTGGACTTATGACACGCACACGACGACGCCTTATCGCGGACAACGCGGCGAGCATTATTACGAAACCGAAACTTATACTGAAACCGATTCGCAGGGAAACCGAGTGACGAAAACCCGGCAGGTCAAAAAAACTCGATGGTATCCATGTTCAGGGACGGTGACGCGATGGTTCGATGATGTGCTTGTACCGGCCACGAAATCTGTAGCGATAAATCGATTGAACGCGCTTGAGCCGTGGGATTTGAATATGCTCAAGCCTTACGATCCGGCATATCTGGCAGGCAACAAGGCGCAGCGGTATGAAGTCGATCTTGCGCAGGGTTTCGACACGGCAAAGACGATCATGGATCCGAAAATTCAATCGGACATCCGCAGCGACATCGGCGGAGACGAGCAGAGAATCGACAACTACAAGACGGCTTATTCGGGCATAACTTTCAAGCATATTCTTCTGCCGGTCTACATAGGGGCTTATCGATTCAGAGATAAGGTCTATCAGGTTATGGTCAACGCCCGCACGGGCGAAGTCACGGGCGACAGGCCCTACAGCTTCTGGAAGATATTCCTGTTCATACTGACGATCATCATTGTCATCGGCGCGCTGATCTATTTCACTAGAGGGTGAGTTTTTCCGGTTTCGGATGCCTGCTTCGTCCGCTCAGGCGCTATTTATTTGCGATCCTGTCGGTAAAGTTTATGCGCCGCCAATACAAGCGCGCTCGCAAGAGCCAATAATATGATTCCGAGCCAGTCCCATAATGTCATCGGAGTCGGAGTGCCTGACCAGAGTGAAAACTGAGGCTCCTCCTGATTGCTTATGAAGAAACTCGCGCAGGAGCAAAGCATCATCAGCGATGCGATGGCAAGAAGAATTTTGATGGCTTTGCTCATCGAGCCAACCAGTTTTGCGGGGGTGTCCCGGTAATAGCTTCATATCGCTTAGACGCTAAAAGCTCAGAATTGTTCCTACCGACTACGCTTTGTCGCGCGTCGAAAGCTCGCTATAATTCCTACTGAATAAATCAGAAATCGTCGGAGAAAAACATGGCGACGCGAGAACTCACGGACATAGCCGAAAAGGTTGAATGCGGCGAGAGGCTCACATTTGAAGATGGCGTTCGATTATTTGAAACGCACGATCTGATTTCGGTAGGCGCGATGGCCAACACATTGCGCGAGCGCACGAACAGCCACATCACCTATTACAACGTCAACCGGCACATGAACTATACGAATGTGTGCATATCGGATTGCGCCTTCTGCGGCTTCTACAAACGAGTCCGTGACCCTGAAGCTTACGAATGGTCTGTCGAAGAATGCATAGAAATCGCGCGCAAGGCATACGACGAGGGAGCGCGCGAGCTCCACATCGTCGGCGGCCTGCATCCGCGATTGCAATTCGATTACTACTCCGAGCTTCTCAGTCAACTCAAGCGCAATTTTCCCGATATGCATCTCAAAGCCTTCACGATGGTCGAACTCGATCACCTCACTCGAATATGCAGAATGACGGACGAAGAAGTAATCGATGGACTCATACGCGCGGGTCTTGACAGTTGTCCGGGCGGCGGGGCCGAGATACTGCGCGAGCCTACGCGCAGCCGAATCTGCGCGCACAAAACATCTGGCGAAAGGTGGATCGAGCTTTCGGAAAAAGTTCACCGCCGCGGCATTCATACTAACGCGACTATGCTCTACGGCCATATCGAGTCTTACGAAGACCGAGTCGATCACCTCATCAAACTCCGGGAGCTTCAGGATCGAACCGCGGGTTTCATGTGTTTCATTCCACTTGCCTTTCATCCTGAAAACACCGATCTCGCTCATCTCCCCGGCCCGTCAGGGATAGATTCGCTCAAGACGATAGCCGTGTCGCGACTCCTGCTCGATAACATTCCGCACATAAAAGCTTACTGGGTGATGCTTGGCAAACATATCGCGCAGGTCGCCCTTCGTTTCGGCGCGGATGATCTGGACGGGACTATCAATCACGGCGGGTCGCTGATGGAATCTTATCTGGCTGATGGCCATAGAAACTTTCTCACGAACACTGAAATCGAAGAGATGATACGCGGCGCAGGCCGCGTGGCCGTTGAGCGAGACACGCTCTATAATCCCATCAAGCGAAGCAAAACATCAGCGACGCGACGCGAGCTTCACGTCATACGGACCAAGCAGGACGCGGACACTTCGGACACCGCGCTCGGATGATCGGCACTAGCCGACAGACTATCACGCAAGAGAATCACACAGCCGCACATCGGTATCCGTAAAACAGATATGTGCAACACTTTCGAGAATATGTTGAAATCCGAGCCGGTTTGTTTAGAATGGTTTTGAACAAGGTGGGACAGATTGCTATAATGCGCCGTTCGTAAAAAGGGGCGCTGTTTGCCCCGTGGAGGAGTGATGGGAGATTCGATAGTAATCGGCACAGTGGCAGTTCCCAAACAGGCCCGCAGCAAACAAACCAGAGAAAAAATCATTCAGGCGGCGATGCGGCTCTTCGAAGAGCTTGGCTATGAGAAGACCACCTCGAATGAAATAGCGGCAGCGGCGGGCGTGAGCGTCGGCTCGTTTTACGTTTACTTCACAGACAAACGACAGGTATTGCTCGAAGTCTTCGATAGAGTGGCCGACGAGCTTTTCAAAAATGTCTTCGAGAGCCTCAAACCCGAAGACCTCTTCGGGCCGGAACTCAGACCCCGCATACATCAGGCCATCACCAAAACGATCATCGATAAGCAGAAGCGGGCAGGTCTTCATCGAGTCATATGGGAACTCGTGTTGAAGGATGAGCAGTTCGCGGCCCGATCTCGCGCGCTGATGGATCGCTCAAGAGCCAAGCTTCACGAGATACTTTCTCTGGCTTCGAAAGCGGGGCTGACGTGGGAACTCGATGTCGAAGCCGCCACCTTCATGGTTCATCGCGTCGTGTTCGACATCTCGCAGGATTACATAACAGGCTGCGTCGAATTCGATCAGGAGCGCGCCATTGATTCACTGACCGACATGATCTGTCGCTACCTCTTCAAGCCCAGAGACTGAATCACTGAAGATCGAACCTTAAACTGTCGCTCAACCCTGTGATGATGAGTCCCGGCTCGACGTACATACGGCAGGCCAGCGCGCTTTTCGTCTCGCCCGTGTCCGATTTGTACCACACGCGACAATTGGCGCATTCGCCGTTCCAGCAATAATCGCCCATAGAAACAGTTTCGGCGCGGATGAATTGAAAACAGCGAAGCAGTTTGTTGTTTTCAGGAACTTCAGCCGTCGCCTCGCAGATCGATATCTGCACAAATCCGTCGAACTTCTCGAACAGTCCTTCCCTCCACGTATTATCCACGTGTCCCCTCCGGTCAGGATTCGGTTGTTTGGAGGCTTTTACCTAAGAAGCGGGCTGTGATTCTACAAAATTATTTTGAAAATTCAAAGCTTTTTTTTCGGCGCTCAGGCAGAGGGTCGCTCTCTGACATCTGTGCGATCATCGAAGGCGACTATCAGCGTGTCGGCTATCCCGATGAAGAGTCCGCATTCGACGACGCCGGGCATCAGCTTGATATCCTTTTCCAAAGAAGAGGGGTCATTGATAGGGCCGAACTCGCAATCGAGGATGTAATTCCCGTTGTCCGTCACAAAGGTCAACTGCTCCGCGTGGCGGAGTTGCGGTTTGCCGCCCATATCGCTTATGAGTCGCGCTGACATGCTCCACGCAAACGGCAGCACTTCGATGGGAAGCGAGTGAGTCGAGCCGAGATGAGAGACGAGTTTCGGCTCATCAACGATGATGATGCGCCGGAGGGAAGCGAGCGCGACGAGTTTCTCGCGTGTCAAAGCGCCCCCTCCGCCTTTAATCATATCGAATCGAGGATCGATCTCATCGGCTCCATCGATGCAAACATCGATGCGCTCGACTTCGTTGAGATCGGCAAGCCGGATGCCGAGCTTGCGAGCCAACTCAGCGGTGGCAAGAGATGTAGGAACGCCTGTGACCGTCAGGCCCTCGCTGACTCGTCGCCCGATGGCTTCGATAGCAAATCGTGTGGTCGATCCTGTTCCGAGACCGACTACCTGTTTGTCGTTTACAAACTCAACAGCGCGTTCGGCAGCCCGTCGCTTGGCATCATCCCGCATATCGAAGAATCCTTTCGTGTGAAGTGCGAGGCCAAAGATAGCACCTCAAGTTTTCATCTTCAACCTGAGAGTCAGTTTTCAGTCTTCAGTTTTCAGTTGTTTTATTCTGACTCCTGACTTCTGACTCCTGACTTCTGACTCCTGACTTCTGACTCCTGACTTCTGACTCCTGACTTCTGACTCCTGACTTCTGGCTTCTGCCCCCTGATCATTTTTGAGGCGCATCCATTGCGCAGCGAAATCCCAGATCGGGCGATTTGAAACTGGCAGCCTCGAACCAGCGATTGACGGTCAGAAGTTCATCCTTCGAATTCTTAAATGACCCGCCGCGATAGATCATTCGGAGCGGATCAGGTTTGCCTCCCGCTCCCTGATAGGGCTTGAAGGAATCTGCAACCCACTCGAATACGTTGCCCACCAGATCGTTCGCTTTGCACCAGCTTCGGCTTCCAGGATATTGCCCGACCGGCATGCACCATTCTACATTCGACTCCTTCAGGTTCGCCGCGCCCTTCGTCCACTCGCCTGACCATAGGAATAAATTTTCATCTTTGCCGCGCGCTGCATATTCCCATTCGGCTTCCGTAGGCAATCGTTTGTTCGCCCATTTCGCATAAGCCGCAGCGTCCTCCCACGACACATTGACGACGGGAAAAAGCGCCATGTTCGGCTGGTACTTGCCGTTTTCCCAGTGAGAAGGCGGGCGATGCCCTCTGGCCTTCACGAATTCGGCGTACTGCTGATTCGTCACTTCATTGATATCGAGATAGAAGTCGCTGACTTTTACGACCTGCCGTGGCTGTGCGTTGGGATACGTTCTTGGATCATCGCTGCCCATCGAAAATACTCCGCCCTGAACCAGTATCATGCCTTCAGGCAGATTGACGGCGGCGGGCTGACCTTCGTTTGAAGGTTTGGGATCGGTCGAGAGAATGAATCTTATGAAAATCACGGCGGCGACCGTGATGAGGGTAGCGATGGCCGCGACCAGAAATTTTTTCCGGCTATCGCCAATCGCCCTGTCGAGCGTCGCGTGTCCAAAAGAAAATGTCCTCTCGCTTTCGGATAAATCTGCCGGGGTCTTTGTCCTGAAGGAATCGCTGGCGGTGATGCTTTCAGTCTTCCTGCCAATCTCGATGGTCGGCGGCTGCTCGGCGATGCGCGGTTGACCGGGCGTTTTATAAGCTGATTTTGCCGCTCCCAGCGATGGCGGTTCCATAGCCATCGCGTCTGAAGAGGTGCGAACGGAGGGAGCGGGCGAAGGCACACCCTGCGGCGTTCTGATGTGAAGCAGGCCGAGGTGCAGCCCTCCCGTTTGATATGCCCTTTCAAGCTCCTGGGCCAGTTGTGTGGCCGACGACTGGCGATCTTCGCTTCGCTTTCTCAGAGCGCGCAGCACCACTTCTTCAACCGATTCCGGTATGTCAGGGCGCGACTGGTACATCGGCGGAGGCAATTCGTTGACGTGCTTGAGCAGCACTCCGATGGGAGTCGAGGATTGAAACGGCACATTGCCCGTGAGCATTTCATAGAGTATGACTCCGAGGCTGTAGATATCCGAGCGGGTATCGAGTTCTTCGCCGCGACACTGTTCGGGCGACATATAAAAGGGCGTGCCGATGAGCATGCCCTGCTTGGTCAACTGGCTCATCTCAGCCGAAGCACGAAGTTTGGCTATGCCGAAATCTATGACGCGGACTCGCGGGATGCCGTCTTCCGACGGAAGCAGCCAGATGTTATCGGGCTTGAGGTCGCGGTGAATGATGCCGCGAGCGTGCGCGGCTTCCAGAGCCGAGCAGGTCTGCTGCGCGATATAGAATACTTCCTCGAATGTGAGTTTCTTATCGTTATATAACTTTTGTCTTAACTCGACGCCTTCGAGAAATTCCATGACGAGATAAGCCATGCCGGTTTCCTGAGTCACTCCGAAATCGGTCACGGCGATTGCGTTGGGATGATGAATCTGCGCAGCGGCGCGGGCCTCGCGTCGGAACCGCTCAAGGGCGACTTCGTCCGAAGAGAGATGATGATGCAGGACTTTGACGGCGACCGTCTGATTGAGGTAAACGTGAGTGGCGCGATAGACCTTGCCCATGCCGCCTTCTCCGACTTTTTCATCCAACCGGAATTTGTGATCGAGCGTAGCGCCGAGGAGTTTGTCAGGCTCGCGGCTCGTGACGAGCGATGTTCCATCGAAAGGACAATAGAGAACTTCGTCCTTGAACTCTTTATTGCAGGTGAGACATTGCTTCATGGGCCGATCCAAAAGCGTGAGATCAAAGCGTTGGCAGCCCTATGCTACAAGACAAGAGAAGGGGTGTCAATTAACCTTTTTGAGAGGGAGAGCCTGTCTCCTCGACTCATCATTATGACATTACCAACGCTCGAAATATTCGCCCCGCGGCGCAAAGAATGATATTTGACCTTTCGGCAGGCGATAAAAATTACGACTGGCTTTGACTAAAGATATGTTATAGAATTGCGCCGCTTCAGGCGCACATCCCCCGGCTCGCCGCAACGGCGAGTTACGCGCCCGCGAGCAATAATCAGGAAATGCCACCTGTCAGTTGTCAGTCATCCGTTGTTGATAAAAAACAACTGACAAAGGATAAAGGACGAAGGACAAATAACAAGCACAGTTTTATTTTGAGCATGGATGCTTCCTTATATTCGATATTTTCATATCGCCGTCTGCGGCGGCGCGGGCTTGTTTACGTCAGGAATCAATCGCAAAGAATGCCCGTTCCGCCGCTCGGACGGCGTATCTCGAATTCGGATGAGGTGACAGGTGACAGGTGACAGGTT
>Ga0187893_10000672_pt1 | contig 87234 bp, 76 predicted proteins | sample MA1701074metaG_FD_139574 | JGI IMG/M metagenome (GOLD analysis project Ga0187893, IMG submission 139574) | White microbial mat communities from a basaltic lava cave in the Kipuka Kanohina Cave System on the Island of Hawaii, USA - MA170107-4 metaG ... | reverse complement strand
GCCCTCCGGAAAGTGGACCGCCGGATGGTCTGGCACGAGGCGGCCCGCTGCGTCACGGTGGGAGGCCGCGCCCCGTCGGGCCAGGGGTACGTCCTCGTGGTCTCGGCCGGGACGGCCGACATCCCCGTGGCCGAGGAGGCGCGCGTGACGGCGGAGATGCTGGGAGCCCGCGTCCGGACGCTCTACGATGTCGGCGTGGCCGGCCTCCACCGGCTCCTCAGCCACCGCGAGCTCGTGATGGGCGCGCGGGCGCTCGTCGTCGTGGCGGGCATGGAGGGCGCGCTCGCGAGCGTCGTGGGCGGCCTCGTCCGCCGTCCCGTGGTCGCCGTCCCGACCTCGGTCGGCTACGGGGCGAACTTCGAGGGCCTGGCGCCCCTCCTCACGATGATCAACTCCTGCGCGGCGGGCGTGACCGTGGTCAACATCGACAACGGCTTCGGCGCCGGCTACGCCGCCGCGCTCATGGTCCGCGGCTGAGCCGCCGGACGTCCTCCCCTTTCCTTTTCCGGCTTCCGTGCTAGACTCCGCCCGGAAGGCGGGCCGAGGGGGAAGAATGGCGCTCCGCGCGGGGCGCTTCCCCTCTCGCCGGCCGCCGGGAGAGAAGGGGGAAGAGCCGTGGGCCAGATCCGCAGCCTCAGCGCCGCCATCGTCCTGGCGCTCGCCGTCGTGGTGAGCTTCGTCACGAGCGCCGCCGTCGCGTCGCGCGCCTACCTCCGGAGGGGCGAGCAGCAGGTTCAACTTGCCCGGACGCTGGAAGTCACCGGATCCGCGAAGCAGCCGATCGTGTCCGACCTCGCGCTCTGGACCATCCGGACGGGCGGGGAGGGCAAGCGGCTGGAGGAGGCGTTCCGCGCCCTCGAGGAGACCGGGGCCAAGGTGTCCTCTTTCCTCGAGAAGCAGGGCTTTCCCGCAGACGCGGTCTCGCCCGGGCCCATCCGGACCGAGACCCACTACGCGCGGGACGCCAAGGGCAACGAGACCCGGGAGGTGGCGGCCTACCGCCTTGTCCGGACCTACGGAATCCGCACGAAGGACGTGGCCCGGGTCCGCCGCGCGTCCTCCGAGGTGACGGAGCTCCTCAAGACCGGGGCCCACGTGGAGAGCCTGAGCCCGGAGTTCGTCTACACGAGGCTGGCGGAGCTCAAGGTCGAGATGCTCGGCCGCGCCGCGGCCGACGCCCGCGATCGGGCCGAGCGGATCGCGCGCGAGAGCGGCTGCCGGGTCGCTTCGGTCAAGGACGCGCGGGCCGGGGTGCTCCAGATCACGCCGCCCTGGTCGACGGAGGTGAGCGCGGGCGGGATGAACGACACCTCCTCGATCGAGAAGGACGTGACCGCCGTCATGCGCCTCACGTTGGTCATCGAGGGCCGGCCCTGATCCGTCCCCGGCAGCGCGGCGATCCGCATTTGCAGTCCAGGGTCCAGGGGTCGTTCGACATCGTGGCCGCGTAGTCGAAGGTGACCTCCTCGCCCGCGCGGATCGGGCGGAGCGCGACCAGGCGGATCCTGGGGAGATCGACCTCGATCCGGCAGTTCGGGTCGCAGGCGTGGTTGATGAAGTCGCCGGGCTCGTCGTGCTCGTCGGGGACGCCGTAGGGGCCCACGTAGACGTCGTCGGCCACCTGGAGGTACTTGTCCTCGCCCTCCGGATAGGGATCCGGGAGCTGGTCCCTCGTGTAGAGCCGGCATCCAGTCCAGTCGTACACGACATCCCCGGCCCCGAAGGGCGCGACCGCGTAGGCTCCTCGTCCGTTCCGCGAGATGCGGACGTCCAGCTTCCATTCTCCCATGCCGACGCCAGCATACGGCTGACGATGTGGCCGGTCGACCGGAATCGTCCAGGGAGCGCCACGACGGGAGCGCCGGCGCGTCATGTATACGGATGCTGATCGCGTGCCTCGCGGGACTCCTCTTCGCCCAGGACGCGGGCGACTGGCCCCAGTTCATGCGGGACGCCGCCCACACGGGAGACGCGGCGGGGGAGGACCCAAGGTTCCCCCTCGGCCTGGCCGCGCAGGTCGCGCTCGACGACGCCGTGCTCTCCTCGCCGGCGGTCGTGGGGGACGTCGCCTACGTCGTCGACCAGATGGGGACGGCCTACGCGGTGGACTGGCGCGCGGGCCGGGTCGCGTGGAAGGCCTCGCCGGACGGCGAGCGGGCGATGGGGTCCAACACCTCGTCGCCCTGCGTGGCGGGCGGGCGGATCTGGTACGGGACGACGGCGGGCCGGCTCCACGTCCTCGAGGCCGCGACCGGGAAGGTCCTCCGGTCGATCGAGATGGGCTGGCCCGTCACCGGCTCGCCCACGCACGCGGACGGGACCGTCTACGTCCAGACGCTGGGCGCCGTCCTCCACGCCTTCGACCTCGAGGGGAACGAGCGCTGGCGCTGGGACCATTACCGACGATTCGTCGAGCCCCGGCCCGAACGCTTCAAGGGCTACCATCCGGGCGGCTACGACGGGCCGCACTACGGAGGCGGGGAGGTGGCGGTCTCGGGGAAGCGGGTCGTGACCAGCTTCGGCTGGGACCTGGTCTGCGTGGAGGACAAGGGAACGGAGCCGGCGCTCGCGTGGTGCCACCGCGCGGCGCTTGGGAAGGACGACGGGATCCCGATGCAGTCCTCGATCTCGGGCGGCTCGGTCTACACGGGCTGGCCGGGCGTGGACGCGGCGGGGACGCTGCTCCGGGTCTCGCTCGCGGACGGCGCGTTCGACCCGAAAGTCGACCAGCTCGGCCGCGACCAGTGGGGGATCTTCGGAACCCCGGCCACGCGCGGCTCGACGGTCGTCTTCGGCCGCCACATCCGGGGCGTCACGGCCTATGACTATGCCGCGAAGAAGCGGCTCTGGGACTCGTTCCGCTGGACCGACCCGGAAGGCTACACGCCGGTGCTGGGGTCCGTCGCCCTCTCGAAGGACCACGCCCTCTTCGCGACGGCCGGGGGGGATCTCTGCGCGGTCCCGCTGGCCGCCACGGGAGGCGGGATGGACAAGCTCAAGCCCGCCCCGTTCCGCTGGAAGACGGCGAGCGGGAAGGTGATCTCGTCGTCGCCCGCCGTCGCGCGGGGGCATGTCTTCTTCGGGAGCGACGACGGCCATCTCTACGTCCTGGGGCCGGACGGAAGGAAGGAGGCGGCGGCCGGCGCGGCGCTACACGCCCCGCGGAGCCGGGTCCGGGCCGAGACCCGCTACGCCTGGCCCTCGCCGTACGGGAACGCCGGGAACACGAACCTGGTCGAGGACGCGGCCCTCAAGCCGCCCTTCCGACTCCGCTGGGCCGCGCGGAGCCTGGGCGTCTTCGTCGCCCCGCTCAGCGCGACGGAGGAAGACCTGATCGGAATGACGCTCGAGGGAGCGGCGATCTGCCTCGAGCAGGAGACGGGCCGGCTCCGGTGGCGTCGGCGGCTCCCACCCGCCGATCCGCACGGGACGACCGGCGTCCTCTGCGCCGACGGGCGGCTCTACGTCGTCCGGCAGGCGACCAAGGACCGGGGGCTTCTCTACTGTCTCGACGGGGCCGACGGCCGCGCGCTTTGGACGGCGCCGGTCGGCGGGGCGAGCTGGTATGCCCGGGCGGCGCCGCTCCACGCGGGGGGCGTGGTCGCGTTCGGGCACCTGAAGGGAACGCCGCCCGTCTCGGTGGTCGAGGCCTGGGACGCGGCCACGGGCCAGCCCGCCTGGGAGGTGAGGCTCGAGGTCGCCCAGCACGAGGCCCACGGCTGCGTCCTGGACGGGCGGATGATCTTCTCGGGAGGGTCGCGGAAGGATCGGGAGGGAGAGACGGTCGCCATCGAGCCCCGGACGGAGAAGGTCGCCTGGCGGACCACGGAGGCGCACTGCGGCTACCGCGGGACGCCCTCGGGCCGGGACGGGCGGGTCTACCTGACCGGCTGGGACCTGCCCCCCGCCTGTGTCTCGGCCGCGGACGGGACGCTGCTCTGGAAGGCCGAGCGGCGGCTCACCTGGGGTCACGCCCCGGCGCTCGGGCCGGACTTCTTCACGGGCCGCGGCTACTCGGGGCGGGCCGAGGCGTGGCGGCTCGAGGACGGGAAGCCCAAGACGGACGGCAAGAAGCAGATCCTGCTCGGCGGCCCCGACCACGCCTGCGGCCCGGTGATCCTGACCTCGGGCGGTCTCTCGCTCGCGACCACGGTGAGCGGGCTCCACGTCCGCGACTGGAGGACGGGGGAGCTCCTCGGGTCCAGCCCGGGCTTCGCCCCGCGGAGCTGCTCGAATCCGATCGCGGCGAACGGCCGCGTCTTCTACAATCCCCAGGTCAACGGGATGCTCTACTGCTTCGAGCCCGCGAAATGACCGCGCTCCTCCTGGCGCTCCTTGCCCTCCAGGATCCGCCCGACGCGGGGAAGTTCCGGGGCGAGATCGTCGACCCCGCGACGAAGGACGTCCTCATGAAGGTCCGGATGCGGATCCCGGACAAGCGGGTCGAGGGCCGTCCCTGGGGCCTCCTCTTCGTCTGCCACGGCTTCCGCGGGCACGAGAACAACTCGTATCTGGACCTCGCGGTGGCGGCGCTCGGGCGGCAGGGCGTGGCGGACGACTACCTGGTGATCGCGGGGAAGTCGAAGGGGGAGGGCTGGACCTCGGACGACGACGCGCGGGTGTTGCGCCTCTTCGCGTGGGCCCGGGAGCGCTACCCGGTCGACCCGCGGCGGGTCTTCCTCTTCGGGAGCTCGAACGGGGCGCGCTTCGTCTCGCGCTTCGGCCTCGAGCACCAGGACAAGATCGCTGGCGTGGTCAGCTATTGCGGGAACTTCAACTTCTCGAGCCTGGCGTCGTCGGACGACCCCGCGGAGCGGCGGACCGAGTGGTACTTCGTCCACGGCGGGAACGACAACCCCCAGGGCTCGCGCCGGGCCTGCGAGGAGCTCAAGCGGAAGGGCTACCGCTACGTCTTCCGCCAGCTCGACGGCTACGGGCACACGGACATCTGGGACGGGAAGGGGCACCCGGACCTGTCGGTGGTGGACGCGGTCCGGGACGACTGGGCGCTCTGGATCCACTCGCTCCGCCATAAGTCGATGCCGCTCCCGGACTCCGACCACAAGGCGCTCGAGGCGCTCCCGGTCACGATGGAGGAGGCCTCGCGGATCGGCGGTCCGGCGGCCGCGGCGGCGGTCGTCGTGGCGCTCGGCCACGCGGACGACAAAACGCGCCTTTCGGCGGCCCGGACGGCGGGGACCACGCGCTTCGGCCACGCGGTCGTGAAGTCGCTCGTCCAGGCGCTCGACGACCCGGCCGAGCCGGTGCGGAAGGAGGCGGCCGCCTCGATCGCCCGCCTGGCCGGCTGGCGGGTGATGGAGGCCCAGCAGGCCCTCCAGCGCCGGGCTCGGGACCCGGAGCTTCCGGCGGGGGCGCGGGCCCGGGCGGCGCGGGCCCTGGGCGAGGCCCTCCGGCTCGCCTTCCACGGCAACTTCGAGGACCGGGCGGCCTTCTGGACGCTGGTCCTGGCCCTGGACGATCCGGACGGGGCGGTCCGGGGGGCCGCGCTCGAGGCCCTCCGGCCGGCCTTGGCCGACGGCCTGGGCTTCGACCCCGAGGCCCCCCCCGAGGCGCGAGCGGCGGCGGCCGCGAAGTGGCGCGACTGGTGCCGCGCCCGCTGCGGCCCCCCCGAGGACGCCCTCAAGTAGTCACGAAACAGCGACGCTGTTTCGTGACGCGGACGCAGGGGCGGGATCCCGCCGCATAATCCTCCGGAACGATGCCGTCGGCCATCGAGAAGGTCCTGGAGCTCCTCGTCAGGGAGGGCCTCCTCACGCGGGAGCAGGTGGAGGACGTCCTGCGCTCGCGGGACGGGAAGGCCACGCTTACCGACCTCATCGTCTCCAAGGGCTACGCCGATCTCGCCCGCCTCTCGATGACGCTCCTCACGATCAAGTCGCTCGCCCTGGTCTGCCCCGCGTGCCGCGTCCGGCACGTCGTCAAGAACATCCGGCTGGACGGCGCCTACGCCTGCAAGCGTTGCGGCGGCCCGCTCGAGGCGGAGGACCCCGTCCCCTCCGGCACCGGGCCCGTGGCGAAGGCCGAGGATCCCACGCCGCCCGAGGCGCTCGAAGCGCGGAAGGACCCCAAGCGGGTGGTCGGGAAATACACCCTGCTCCGCGAGCTGGGGCGCGGAGGAATGGCGGTGGTCTACCAGGCCTGGGACGCCTCGCTCGCCCAGCACGTGGCGCTCAAGCTCATCAAGTCCGCGGACCTCGGGCTCGCGGACGGCGCCCGGGAGGAGGACCTGGCCGAGTTCCTCCGGGAGGCGCGGACCGCCGCGCGGCTCCGGCACCCAAACATCGTGCGGGTCTTCGAGGTGGGCTCCCACGAGGGCCGCCACTTCCTGAGCATGGAGTACGTGGAGGGGCAGAGCCTCGCGCAGCTCCTCCGCCCGGAGGGGAAGGGCGCGCGGATCCCGCCCTTCCACGCCCAACCCAGGCGCTTCCTGGTCATCCTCCGGGACGTGGCGCTCGCGCTGGACCACGCGCACCGGAACGCGCCGCCGATCGTGCACCGGGACGTGAAGCCCCAGAACATCCTGGTCGACGGGAAGGGGCGAGCCTGCCTCGTGGACTTCGGCCTGGCGAAGGAGATGCGGGGCGGCGGGCGGCTCACCCTGTCCGGAATCACGAAGGGGACGCCCTGCTACATGTCCCCCGAGCAGGCGCTCGGGAGGCACGGGCAGATCGACGGTCGGACCGACGTCTGGGGGCGACCCTCTACGAGCTCCTGGCGGGCCGGCCGCCCTTCGAAGGGCCCACGGAGCGGGAGATCCTGAACCGGGTGATCCACGAGGATCCGCGCCGGCCGTCGGACGTCCTCCGCGCGGCGGGCGTCCCGGCTCCCGCGCAGCCCGGGCTCGAGGCGATCGCGCTCAAGTGCCTGGAGAAGGAGCCGGAGCGGCGCTACGCGGGCGCCGGGGAGGTGGCGCGGGAGATCGACCGCGCCCTGGCCGGCGAGGCGGTCGAGGCGCGCGCGGCGACGCCGGTCGCGAGGGCGCTCCGCTGGGCCTCGCGGCGGAAGCCGCTCGTGGCGGCGGTCGGCGCGACGGTCGCGATGGCCGTCGTCGCGCTCGTCGCGGTCCTCCGGGGCGGGGGCGGGACGAGGATCGTGGAGCGGGTCGTCGTCGAGAAGGATCCCTCCTCGCGGCTGTCGGCGGCGGCGCTGGAGTTCGAGCGGCTGGCCATGGACTTCCAGTTCGAGCGGGCGCTCGAGGGCTACGACGGGCTGATCGCCGACGCCGCCGACCCGGCGGAGGCGGGGCTCCTCCGGCAGCGGCGGGAGGACGTCCGGCTCCAGCGGGCCGTCCTGGGCGGGCTCGTCCAGCGGATCCAGAAGGCGCCGAGGGACTACGCCCCGTTCCGGCTGAAGGGCGCCGTGCCCGACCCGGCGCGGGTCCTGGACGCGACCCCCGAGCGGATCATCCTGCGGCACGGGGGGAGGCTCGTCGAGCATCCCTGGGGCCGGGTCGATCCGCGGCAGTACGTGGCGCTCGTTAAGGACTACTGGGCGGAGATCGACGGCCGGGAGGCCCTCGGGTTCGGCGTCTGGTGCCTCCGGCAGGGCCTGATGGAAGAGGCGGCCTTCTCGTTCCGGAAGCAGAGCGCGCCGGAGGCGAAGCGCTACCTCGAGGAGCTCTCCGCGCGGTCGAAGGAGCTCGACCCCGGCCTCGAGGCCCAGCAGGAGAAGATCCTCCGCGAGGCCGAGGAGGCGCTCGCCCGGGGCGACACGGTGATCGCCCGGGCCCGCTTCGAACGGGTCCTCACGCTCCGGCCGGGGGACGCGGACGCCGCAAAGGGCCTGGGGTCCGGCTCTGGTCGGAGCCCGCGGCCTGGACCGTGGACCTCCTGCGGCCGGATCGGCGGGACCGCTGGAGCCGGGAGGGGGCGCTCGTGGAGTTCGACGCCGAGGGACGGCTCGTCCTGAAGCCCTCGGCCGGCCTGGCGACCTTCTTCGAGGGGGGGAAGCTCGAGCCGGGGACGCGGCTCGAGGTCCGCCTCCAGCTCGAGGAGATCGCGCACCCCGAGACCGCCGAGCTCCGGATCGGCTTCCTGGCGCCCCACCTGAGCGGGATACCTGGTGGCGCTCGGGTGGGTGCGGACGGACGACGACTACCTCTGGCTCCAGGTGGGCGTGCCCTCGGGGAATTGGTGCCGGTGGATCTGGATCAACCAGGCGGGGCAGGAGGGGGAGTCGGACTTCCGTCTCCGGGCGGACGGGGCGATCGAGGGGACTTGGTGGTACCGCGCCATCGGGAAGAAGAACGAGAGCCTGATGGTCCGCGGCGCCGGCGGGGCGGGGGGTTCCCCGATCACGGCCTCCGCGCGGGAGGCCTTCCAGGCGATCCCCGGCCGGGCCGAGCGGGACGTCTTCAAGACCGACGCCGATCTCGCCGCCTGGATGGACAAGACCCTCCGGGAGCTCGGGCTGGCGGGCAAGGGCGCCCCGAAGGCGGAGTACGCGTTCGGCCGGGACGACCTGAAGGGGATGGGCGCCTTCGAGAAGCGCGCCGCGCCGGACGGCTCGAATTGCTGGATCCTGCCGAGGACCCTGGAGAAAGGCGAGATGCTGGCGAATTACGTCGAGATTCAGTTCGAAGCGGAGGCGGGAAAGACCTATCGGTGCTGGGTCAGGGTCGGGGGCTGCTGCCTGGAGACCCTCCAGTTCTACGCGCAAGTCTCGGGCCTCGAAGTCCCCGATCCCTCGCAGGCCGGACGGAAGCTTTCGGTGGAGCCGGGGGGGACGGCCGCCTTCCCTCCGCCCGTGAGCGCGGGGACGACGGCGCGCACCCATGCGCAGCACCGGGGTCCCGCTCTGCCCGCCTCCTGGAAATGGGTCCGGGTCGAGCTTCCGCCCTCCTACCCGGCGGGAGGGACCCAGCGCGTCTGGATCCTGGGGGATAGGGAGGGCTTCGCCGTCCGCGAGGCGGTGGTCTCCTCCACGCGCACCACTTCCCCGTAGGGGGCGTCACGAAACAGCGACGCTGTTTCGTGACGCGGCCGGCTCAACCCGGAGGCTACCAGCACCAGCCGACGGAGACGCCCACGCGAGGGCTGTAGGCGCGGTAGGAGTACCCCGAGTACCCGCGGTAGACGTGGGGACGGTAGTAGCTGTAGCTGTAGCGCGGGTAGTAGGCGTAGCTCGGGTAGTACGACCCGTAGGAGTAGTAGCCCGGGTAGTAGCCGCCGTAGTAGTAGCTGCTCGGGTAGTAGCTCGGGGTCGAGTACACGTACGTCGTCTGGGGCACGTAGACCTGCTTCTCGACGACCCGCTCGACCGTCTCGACCTTCCGGGCGGGGGCCGCGGGGGCGGACCCCATGAGAGCGCCCAGGACCTTCTCGCTCGCGCCGGCTTGCTTGAGCTCGACCACGTCGTCGGCCGAGAGCTTGTGGACGGGCGAGTTGGCGCGGATGAAGGTCACGATCACGTCGTCGCCCACGCCGGCGGCGACGAGCTTCTTGATGTCCTCCTTGGAGACGTCGGCCGCCGCGGCCAGGGGCAGGGCGGCGAGCGTCGCGAACGCGAGGGCGAACTTCATCATGGGTCTCTCCTTCCTTCCTAATGCCTGCAATGGTGCGTGTGCACGTGCCGGTGCGAGTGCCGCACGCCGAAGAGGAACGCGGCGATCCCGATCCCCGTCACGACGGCCGGGGTGTAATCGACCACCTCGACCGATCGGCGCTCGACCGGCGCGCGCGCCACCGTGACGGGCGCGGACAGCATCTCGTTCATCACGGGCTCGGAGACTCCTCCGTTCTTCAGTTCGACCAGGTCCCCGGCGCCCGGCCGGCGGTCCACGCCGTCCTGGCGGATCCGGGCCAGGATCGCCTCGTCCGAGTAGCCCGAGGAGGTCATGGAGAGGACCTCCTGGGTCGTGACGGGCGTGACGCCGGGGCTGTATTCCCGGCGCTCGTGGACGACGCAGCCGGCGAGCAGCGTCGTCCCCGCAAGCGCCACGGCCAGGGCCTTCTTCATCCCGGTTCCTCCCCGAGGCTCAGGGGTTAAGACGACACTCCACCCTGCATCTTACCAAAATTCGAACGAACGGACAAGGCGCGGGGTCCCGGCCTCGCGGAGACTCAGGCGCGCGGCTCGAGGCCCTTCAGGGCCTCCTTCAGGTGCTGGACGGCGCTGTGCATGCGCGACTTCACCGTCCCCACGGGGATGCCCAGGATCTCGGCGATCTCCGCGTACTTGAAGCCGTTGTACTCGGAGAGCATGAGGCACTCCCGCTCGCCCTCCGGGAGGGCCTCGATCGCCTTCTGGACGGCCGACCGGACCTCGCGCCGGTTCAGGTCCGAGGCGGGGTCGGCCCGGAGCTCGGCCTCCGGGGCCTCGATCGACTTCTCGCGCCGGCGCGCGGCCTCGTTCAGGAAGAGGTTGTGGGCGATCCGGAAGATCCAGGTGGAGACCTTGGCCGCCGGCTCCCATCCGGGCGCCGCCTTCCAGACGCGGAAGAACGCCTCCTGGAGCAGGTCCTCGGCGGCGGCCCGGTTGAACGAGAGCCGGTAGAGGTAGTTGTAGACCGGCTTCTGGAAGAGCGCGTAGAGCTCCGCGAACGCCTCGCGGTCCCCCGCGCGTACGCGCAGCATCAGTTCCGTTTCGCGGTCGGCCATGACAGTCCAGGGTTCACAGTCCACAGTCCAGAGTCCGGAGTCCCGGATCCGGGGCAAGCGGACATGGGACCGTCGGGGCGCGGGATTGTCAACCCCCAAGCGGACCGATAAGATCGCCGGCGGGCCCGGCGTCCGGCCGGCCCGGTCGTTCAAAGGAGACCCCATGGGCGCGAAGGACCACCGCGAGCAGGCCGGCCGGGAGGACCCCGCGCGCTGCGCGATCCTGACGGTGACCGACACCAAGACGCGCGAGACGGACCGCTCCGGCCGTCTCGCCTTCGAGATCCTCCAGAAGTTCGGCCACTCCGTCGTCCTCCACGAGATCGTCCCGAACGAGCGGAAGAAGATCGCGGACGCCGCCGAGCGCGCGCTCAAGGAGGCCGAGCTCCTCCTTACCGTCGGCGGGACCGGGGCGAGCCGCCGGGACGGGACCGTGGAGGCCCTGCGTCCCCTGATCGACAAGGAGCTCCCCGGCTTCGGCGAGCTCTTTCGGGCGCTCTCCGCCCGGGAGATCGGGACCGCCGCGATCCTCTCGCGGGCGCTCCTCGGCGTGACCGCCGAGGGGAGGGTGGTCGCCGCGCTTCCCGGGTCCGAAGGGGCCGTCCGGCTCGCGCTCGAGGAGATCCTCGTCAACGAGCTCAAGCACCTCCTCTGGGAGCTCCGGAGGTATCCCGCCTAGATGAGGACGCTCTGGGGCTGGTACGGGCGCCGCCGCCTGCGGACGAGGGTCGTCCTCGCCCTCGTCCTCCTCCCGATCCTCTCCGCCGCCCTCTACGTCGCCGGCCGCTCCCTCCAGTACGCCGCCGCGGAGAAGGACGCCGGCGTCTTCGCCCCGCCGAAGGCCCAGGTCGTCGTCCGCGCGCGCGACCTCGAGGCGCACTGGGAGCGGATCCGGAAGTCCAGGGCCTGGCTGGTCCTCAAGCGCCGGGTCCTTCGCGACCCGCAGGTGCGCCGTCCGCTCAACGCCGCCCTCCGCGACGCGGGGCTTCCCGCGATCGACGACCTGGAGGACGTCCGGAAGGCGAAGCTGTATTCCGAGGAAAACCTCTTCCGGGCCGCGGGCCGGGACTTCGTGGCGGCCGTCCGGGTGAGGGACGAGTGGAAGACGGCGCGCTGGTGCCTGGCGACGCGGCTCCGCTGGAGCGACTACCTCCTCGCCCCCCTCGCGGGCCTGGTCCTGCCCTCCGAGTCCGTGGGGACCCGAAGCGCCTTCCGCCTGTCGCAGGGGCCTGCCGACGTCTTCCTGGCGTTCGAGGGCGCGCTCGCGATCGCCTCGAACGACCGCGCCCTCCTCGAGGACGCGCTCCGGCGGAAGGGGGCCGGGTCGCCGCCCTCCCGCCCGGTAGAGGCCCGACTGGACTTCGAGGGCTCGCAGGCCCTGGCGGGCCTCCGCTCCACGATCGGCAGGACCGGCCTCCTCCCGCACGTGAAGATCTCCACGGTCCGCGCCCTCGAGGCCTCCGCGGACGTGACGGGAAAGGCCGGGGAGGCCGTGGCGCTCGACCTGCTCCTGTCGGGCGCGGAGGCCGCCTATCCGACGGGCCCGCCCCACGCGTTCGCCGGCTTCGCTCCGCCAGCGTCTTCGGGCGCGCTCGTCTCCCAGGTCGGGGTCCAGGACCTCTACGCCTGGCTCCAGTCGCTCGTCGACCGGGGCGGGAAGGGGGGCTTCGTCTCGGAGAATGCGGCGCAGGCGGTGGAGCAGCTCGAGAGGGCGGGGTTCACGAGCAGCTTCCTCCCGAGGGTCGACCGCGGGATGGCGCTCGTGACGGGGATCGAGGACCGGGGCGGGCGGAGCTGGCCGTCCTTCGCGCTCCTGGTGGCCTCGCCCGACGGGAAGGCGGCGGCGGAAGCTCTCAGCGGCGTGATCAAGGCGATCGCGGGCAAGATGGAGGGGCGGCTCCGGGAGACCCCGGTCCTGGACACGGTCCTCTACCACTGGGAGTGGCACGGGTCGCTCCCGATCAAGGACTTCCTCACGCCGAGCTACGCGGGGATCCCGGGCGGCCTCGTCTTCGGGAACAACCTCGCGTTCACGGAGTCCGTCATCCACGCGGCCCAGGGGAGCGCGAGCTTCCAGGGCGAGCGGCTCTGGCGCGACCTCCAGGGGAGGCTCCGGGCCCACGGGTTTTCGGCCGAGCCGGCGGCCGCCGGCGGGTTCGCCTTCGTCCCCCGTCTCAAGGAGTCGCTCGACGGCCTGATCCCGCGCGCGGCGGAGTGGATCCTCTCGGCGTCCCTGAGCGAGCGGGAGATCGGGGACGCCCTCGACCGGGAACTCCGGGAGCAGGGCCGCTCGGTCACGCCCGAGGAGCGGCGCCTCCTCTTCCTCGAGCGCCGGGAGCGGCTGGTCCAGGCGGAGGAGGAGGAGCTCCGGAGGTCCCTCGCCGTGCTCGATCCCCTGACCTGGGCGCTCTTCGAGTCGCAGCCCGCGCCCAAGGGCGTCACGTTCCGGCTGGTCGTCGAGCTGCGCTAGGCCCCTCAGAAAGCGCCCCGGGCGAACGCCACCGCAGAGCCGCGGAGACGCCGAGAAGACAGGCCGGGGAAGGTCCCAAGCGCGGCGGCGGAGCCGCCGCGGCCCCGAGGGGCGCCATGGCCGGGGCGGGGCCCGAAGGCCCGATGGGAAACTCAGAGGAAGCCCGCGCGGGCGAGGAACTCCTTCGTGATCCGGGAGGTCCGCGAGGGCCGCCTCGCGAGCGCATCCAGCTCGACGTTCACGCGCCGCCCCCTCCGGAGCCGTCCGAGGGTGCTGATCCGGCGGGTCGTGGGGATGAGGGCGACGGTGAAGGAGTCGGGCCCCGCCTCGACGACCGTCAGGGAGACCCCGTCGACGGCGACCGAGCCCTTGGGGACGAGCTGGGCGGCCAGGGGCGTCTCGATGCGGAGCAGGCCCCTCGTCCGCGCGACCACTCCGGTCCCGTCCACGTGGCCCTGGACGATGTGGCCCGAGAGCCGGTCGCCCACCCGGAGGGCCCGCTCAAGGTTGACGGGCTCGCCCTTCCGGAGGGATCCCAGGGTCGTCCGCTTCAGGGTCTCGGGGACGAGGTCGAAGCCCGCCCGGGAGCCCCGGAGTCGCGCCACCGTGAGGCAGACGCCGCTCACCGAGAGGCTCTCCCCGGTCCGGAGGTCCCCGTAGCCGGTCTCGACCTCGAGCCGGCGTCCCGTCCGGACGACCTTTCCCGTCCGGTCGACGATTCCGGTGAACATGGGCGGAGGCGGATTCTACACTAAGCGCGGATGGGCGAGAAGGGGCTGCGGCTCGGAACCTCGAGCTGGTCGAGCGACGACTGGAAGACGGCCGGCTTCTACCCCGCCGACATGGCCCCGCGCGACTACCTGGCCCACTACGCCCGGCGCTACGACACCGTGGAGGTGGACAGCACCTTCTACCGCTCGCCCCCCGCGGCGATGGTCGAGCGCTGGGCGAAGGTGACGCCCGAGGAGTTCCGCTTCGCCCTCAAGGTCCCGGGGGAGATCACCCACGAGAAGGCGCTCCGGGACTGCGGGAAGGAGTGGGAGCTCTTCCTGGCGTCGGCGTCGCGCCTGGGCGGGAAGCTCCGGTTCCTCCTCCTCCAGTTCGGCTACTTCAACAAGTCGTCCGCGTGCCCGACGCTCGGGGAGTTCCTGAAGCGGCTGGGCGCCTTCCTGGACGCGGCGAAGCCCCCGTGCCCGCTCGTGGTGGAGGTCCGGAACCGCCCGTGGGTGGGGAAGGACCTCTTCGGTCTCCTCCGCGAGAAGGGGGCGGTGCCGGCCCTGACCGACCAGGAGTGGATGCCCCGGCCGCCCGAGGTCTGGGGGAAGTTCCGGGAGGACTTCCTGGCCGCCGGGCAGGCCTACCTCCGCTTCCTCGGGGAGCGGAAGCGTATCGAGAAGATCACGAAGACCTGGGAGAAGGAGGTGATCGACCGGGATCCCGAGCTCCGGGAAGTCCTTCCGATCGTGCGGGCCTTTCTCGAGAAGGGCATCGCGGTCTGGGCCTACTTCAACAACCACTACTCGGGGCACGCGCCGGCGGCGATCGAGCGGTTCAAGCGGCTTTGGGAAAGTAGCTAGCATGTAGCATCTCGCATCTCGGAAGTGCCTGAGGGCGCTCGGGCTGCCTGGGAGCGGACTCCAAGGTCCGAGATGCGAGATTCCAGATGCGAGATGCTTCCCTAGGGCCCGAAGATGGCCGCCTTGCTCGTGGGAAAGGCGGACGGGTCGGCGTCCTCGGCGGCCCCGCCCGTGACCCCGGAGAGGCCGGAGAGGTGCCGCGCGGCCTCCTCCATGACCTTGCTCTTGTACTTCTCGGAGAGCCGCTCGAGGGCGAAGAGCGTCCCGCTGATCGCCCGGCGGAAGCGCATGGCCTGGGCCGTGAGCTGCTCCATCTCCGCCGCGTGGCGCTTCGACGTCTCGACGACCCGCTGGCAGAGCTGCTCGATCAGCTTCCGGAGCATCTTGGGGTCTCGGGCCATGGAGTCGAAGAGGGCGGCGTCCTCGACGCCGGTGAAGACGAGGACGTCGCAGGGGGTGACGGCGCGGACGGTGGCCGTGCGGGGGCTGTTCAGGATCGCGGCCAGCTCGCCGAACCATTCCCCCGTCCCGATCCGGCCGACCACGCTGCCGCCCACCTCGACGACGGCCGTCCCCTTCGTCATGAAAAGGATCTCGTGGTTCGAGGGCTGGCCCTGGACGAGGATCTCGCGGTCCGGCTCGTAGCGCCGCGCGCTCCTCTGGAGGGCCATCGCGCCCATTCTGACGGCCCTCCCGGGGGCTGTCCATAAAAAGGGCTTGACGGTCGCGGATCCTCGTGCATAATAGCGGACCCCTCGTGGGGGGGTGCACGGGCCGTCCGAGGTGCACGTGATCATTGACGTCGTGACGCTCTTCCCCTCGATGTTCGCGGGGGTGCTGGGCGAGAGCATCCTGAAGAGGGCCCAGGAGCAGGGCCAGGCGCGGATCAGCCTGGTCAACCTGAGGGACTTCTCCCGGGAGAAGCACAAGAAGGTGGACGCTCCGCCGTACGGGGGCGGGCCGGGCATGGTGATCCTGGCCGAGCCGGTCTTCGAGGCGGTGGAGCACCTGAGGCGGAGCGGCCGGGCGGACTCGACGCTGGTCCTCCTCACGCCGGGGGGCGTGAGGCTCACGCAGGCGCTCGCGGGAGAGCTGGCCCGGCGCCCCGGCCTGATCCTCCTCTGCGGTCACTACGAGGGCTTCGACGAGCGGGTGAGCCTGGGGCTCAGTCCGCTGGAAGTCTCGATCGGCGACTACGTCCTGACGGGCGGGGAGATCCCCGCGATGGCTCTTTTGGATACGGTGGTGCGCCTCATCCCGGGCGTGCTGGGCTCCGCGGAGTCGCTTCTCCAGGAGTCGTTCTCGGGCGGGCAGCTCGAGTACCCCCAGTACACCCGGCCCCCGGAGTTCCGGGGGATGGCCGTGCCCGACGTCCTCCTCTCCGGGGACCACGAGCGGATCGCCCGGTGGCGCCGGGAGCAGGCGCGGGAGCGGACGCGGGCGCGCCGTCCGGACCTCGAGGGCGGGGCCCGGCCGGACGAGATGCGATCCCAGTGACGACGGCGGTGACGGCGATGCGATCCCTCGATGCGATCGAGAAGGACTGGTTCCGGAAGAAGCCGCTGAAGTTCGACGTCGGCGACACGGTCGACGTCCACGTCAGGATCATCGAGGGCGAACGCGAGCGCATCCAGATCTTCGCCGGGACCGTGATCGCCCGGCGCCACCAGGGGCTCTCGGAGACCTTCACCGTCCGACGCATCGTGCAGGGGGAGGGGGTGGAGCGGATCTTCCCCGTCCACTCCCCGCGCGTGGCGGAGGTGGTGGTGAAGAAGAAGGGCCATGTCCGCCGCGCCAAGCTCCACTACCTGCGCGACCGGGTCGGCCGCGGCACCCGCGTCGAGGAGAAGGTCGGGGCGCTCGAGAAGGAGCAGGCGAAGGCCGCGGCCGCCGCCAAGCCCAAGCCCGCCGAGGTGAAGCCCGCCGAGCCCGCCAAGACTCCCGCCAAGTAACGGGATTGATTCATTGACGATTGAATCATTGAATCGTTGACGGGTCCCGCCCAGGCCTCCAGGTTTCCTGCAAGCCCTCTCCGCTCACCCGTGGATCCATGGTGCAATCGTCGATGATACAATCCCCCTGATGGCCTCCCCCTACGAGCGCGACGCCAAGTTCGAGGACTCGCTCCGCCCCGCCTCCTTCGACGAGTTCATCGGCCAGCGCAAGATCCGGGAGAACCTCCAGGTGGCCATCAAGGCCGCCCGGAAGAGGAAGGAGGCGCTCGACCACGTCCTCTTCAGCGGCCTCCCCGGCCTCGGAAAGACCACGCTCGCCCGGATCATCGCCTTCGAGATGAAGGCCCGGCTCCACACCACGCTGGGGCCGATCCTGAAGCGGCCCGGGGACCTGGTCGGGACCCTCACCAAGATGGAGGAGGGCGACATCCTCTTCATCGACGAGTGCCACCGCATGCCGCCCGAGGTCGAGGAGTTCCTCTACTCCGCGATGGAGGACTTCTCCGTCTCCATCAGCATGGAAAGCGGCCTCCAGGGGAGGACGATCAACCTCGCCCTCAAGCGCTTCACCCTCGTGGGCGCGACCACGCGGGAAGGGCTCCTTTCCGAGCCCTTCCGCGCCCGCTTCGGCATCCTGGAGAAGCTGGAGTGGTATCCGGAGGGCGACCTCGTCCGCATCCTCACGCGCTCGGCGAAGATCCTGGGGACCGAGATCGACGAGGAGAGCGCCGCCCTCCTCGCCTCCCGAGCCCGCGGGACGCCGCGGATCGCGAACCGCTACCTGCGCCGCGTGCGAGACCTGGCCCAGGTGAAGGCCGGGAACCGGATCGCGCGGGGCGTGGCCCTCGAGGCCCTGCGCATGCTGGGCGTGGACGACGCGGGCCTGGAGGAGACCGACCGGCGGATCCTCCGCGCCCTCGTTACCCAGAACGCCCCCTTGGGCCTGAAGACGCTCGCGGTCAGCGTGGGCGAGGAGGAGGGGACGATCGAGGAGGTCTACGAGCCCTACCTGATCCAGAACAACTTCCTCGTCCGGACCTCGCGGGGCCGGAAGGCCACCGAGAAGGCCGCCAAGCACCTGGGCGCGGAGTCGGCGAAGGAGGAGCAAGGCCGGCTCTTCTGACAGTCCTCAGTCCCAAGTCCACAGTCCCAAGTCCAGAGTCCAGAGTCGGGCCCCCCCCACCCCCCGGGGGGGCAGGGGGGGGCGAAGACTGTGGACTTGGGACTGTGGACTTGGGACTGAGGACTGCGGACTAGCGGGCGACGCTGATCAGGCCGACCAGGGTGCGGATGTCCTCGTCGGACCACTCCAGGCCGATGCCCACCATCGCCTCGGGGTCCTCGCCGATGCGGCTCACGCCCGCGTAGAGGCGGATCGTGGAGAGCAGCGTCTCGAACCAGTTCTCGCGTCGCGTCCAGACCGGGGTCATGGCGTAGGCGCGGAAGAGGGGGCCGTCCAGGCGCTCGTCGATGTCCTCGTCGTCCAGGTCGTCGTAGGCGTCCCGGCCCTCGACGGTGAGGGTGATCGGGTGGTTGAAGAGGAGCCACTCGTCCCAGGTCAGGTCGACCCCGCCGCCCGGCTTCCCCTCGATCATCCCGGCGCGGACGGTGAGCCTCCGATCGAGGAACCAGGGGATGCGGTAGGCGAGGACCGCGTCCACCTTGATCTCGGTGGTGCTGTTGTCGCTCAGGATGTCCTCGAAGAGGATGTCTCCTTCGCTGTTGAGGGTGAGGAAGGCGGCGCCCAGGAAGAAGTACTTGTCCTCGCTCGGCGAGATCCGGATGCCGAGGCGGGAGATGTTGAGCCGGCTGTCGTCGTACTGCTTGGAGTCCACCACGACCTCGACGATGGCCCGGGCGGCGCGGCCGAAGGTCTTGTCCACGTCCTCGAGGGTGCGCTTGGCCTTCTCGTAGAGCTCGTCGTCCTGGAGGAGCTTCCCGATCGTGCCTTCGCCGCCCTCGAGGCGGCCGGTCACGTTCTTGAGCGACTCGCTCGTCTTCTCCACGTTGTCGACCGTCCTCTGGAACTGCTCGCCCATCCGCTTGTCGTTGATCAGCCGGGCGAGCACTCCTTCGCCCGTGTCGACCTTCTCGGTGATCCGGTGGAGATGCTCGGCGGTGGCCTCGATCTCGCCCAGCGCGTTCGAGAGCCGCTCGGTCATCTTCTTGTCGTTCAGGACCGCGGAGAGGGGGCCCTCGCCCTTGTCCACCTTGTCGGCGATCTTGGCGACCTGGTCGCCCAGCCGCTTGATCTCGCCCTGGGCGGCGGTGCCCGTCTTCCGGATCTCCTCCGCCGCGTCCTGGGCCTTCTTCAGCGTGGCGGTGAGCTCGCGGTGGGCCTCGTCGGTCTGGATCAGCTTGCCGACGGTGCCCTTGGGCTCCTTCAGGGCCTGGGTGAGGTCCCGGAGGTTCGTGATCAGCTCGTGCAGGGGCTCCCGGTTCTCGGCGGCGAGCTCCGTGAACTCGTCCAGCCCCGCCCGCGTCTTCCCGGCCAGGAGCTCGCCCGTGTCCAGGGCCGGGGGCTTCGAGCCCCGCCGGATCCCGACGGCCATCCCGCCCAGGACCGAGGCGGATTCCACGAAGACCCCCCCGTCCTGGTAGATCGTCACCGGCTTCTCGAGCTTGAGCCGGACGTTCACCCCCGAGGTCGGGTGGAGCTCGATCGTGTCGACCCGGCCCTGGAGGAGGCCGTCCACCCGGACCTCGTCGCCCGGCCGGAGGCCCTGGACCTTGGGGAAGTTGACGTTCAGGAAGTGTTTCCGCCCGAGGAGGTCGATGTTCCCGACGGCGAGCGTCACGAAGCCCAGGACCACGAGGGCCACGAAGAAGATGAAGCCCAGCCAGCCGCCGCCCTTCATGCCTTGTCCCGCGTGAGCGGGCCCTCGGGGTCGCCCTGGATGAACTGGCGGATCGCGGGGTCGTCGCTCGTCCGGAAGTTCCCCGAGGTGTCGACCTTGAGGATCTTCCCCTTGAGCAGCATGGCCACCCGGTCGGCGACGCGGAAGACGCTCGTCATGTCGTGGGTCACCAGGATCGACGTGACTCCCAGCTTCTTCTGCATGTCGAGGATGAGCTCGTTGATCGTGGCGCTCATCACGGGGTCGAGGCCGGCGGTCGGCTCGTCGTAAAGGATGATCCCGGGATTCCGGATGATCGCGCGCGCGAGCCCCACGCGCTTCTTCATGCCGCCGGAGATCTCGGAGGGCATCTTCCGGCCGGCGTCCCCGAGGCCGACCAGGCCCAGCTTCTCCTCCACGCGCCGCTTCAGTTCCGTCTCGGAGAGGCGCTCGTGCTCGCGGAGGGGGAGGGCCACGTTCTCGAAGACGTTCATGGAGTTGAGGAGGGCCGAACCCTGGAAGCAGAAGCCGATCTTGCGGCGGGCCTCCTCGAGCTCTCCGTTGCGGGGGTGGGTGACGTCGACCCCGTCGATCCTCACGCAGCCGCGGTCCGGCTTGAGGAGGCCCACGATGTGCTTGAGGGTGACGCTCTTCCCGGCGCCCGAGCCCCCGATGATGCACATCGTCTCGCCCTTCCGGACCTGGAGCGAGACGCCGTCCAGGACCGTCCGGCCGCCCAGCGCCTTGCTGAGGTCGCAGAGCTCGATCGCCACGGGCGACAGGAGCGCCCCGTAGCTCACCGGCGCCGTGTGGGCGACGACCGGGGTCTCGTCGATCTGGTCCACGTCTTCTAATATAGCATCCATGTGAGGAGGTAATCGAAGGCGAGCACGAAGATGAAGCTGATGACCACCGCCCGGAGGGTCGCCCGGCCCACCCCCTCGGCCCCGTGCCCCGCCCGGAGGCCTTGCGCGCAGGCCACGGTGGCCGTGGTCATCCCGAAGACGAGCGCCTTGAGGAGTCCGCCGTAGATGTCCTTGAGCTTGAGCGCGTCCTGGGCGTTCTGGAGGAAGATTCCCACGTCCACGCCGAAGCGCGAGCGGGCCACGAGCGCCCCGCCCACGACCCCGATCGCGTCCGCGTAGACCGTGAGCACCACGCTCGCGAGGGAGAGCGCCAGCAGCCGGGGCATGACGAGGTAATAGACGGGGTCGATCGACATCACCTCGAGCGCGTCGACCTCCTCGGACACCTTCATGGTCCCGAGCTCGGCGGCGTAGGTCGAGCCCACGAGTCCGGCGAGGGCGAGGGCGGTGAAGACCGGGCCCATCTCGCGGCACATGCCCACGGCCACGATGAACCCGAGCGAGCCTTCCTGTCCGTAATCCCGCAGGACCGCTCCGGTGTTCAGGGACACGATCATGCCGGTGAAGAGGGAGACGATGAAGACGACGGGCATGCTCCCGAGCGTGCAGTGGGTGACCTGCCGGCCGATCTCTTCCAGCTTCCGGCCGGCCTGGGAGAGGCGGGCGGCGGCGCGGAAGAAGAGGTCGAGCGTGTAGCCCGCCCCCGCGCAGGAGTCCTCGAACCACTCCTGCGCCTTGACGATCGCCGACAGGATCACGCGTACAGCCCCTTTCGCCGGATGTGGCGCTCCACCGGCCCCGGCACGAGGTAGCGGATGGAGAGCCCCCGGCGCACGCGCTCCCGGATCTCCGTGGAGGAAATCTCCAGGAGCGGAACCTCCACTATATGACCTTTCGGCAATCCGGGCCGGACTCTGTGGCCCGGCCTGGAGACGATGACGAAGCGGGCCAGCCGTTTCACGGCGTCGATCGACTTCCACCGGGGGAGGAGCCGCGCCGCGTCGGCCCCCAGGACGACATGGAGCTCGGCCCCCGTCCTCCGCCGGAGTTCCCGGAGCGTGTCGATGGTGTACGACACCCCGCCCCGGCGGATCTCGAGGTCGCTCGCCCGGAAGAGGGGGTTCCCGCGGATCGCGAGCTTGAGCATGGCCCAGCGGTCCGCCGCCGGCGCGAGATCCCGCCCGCTCTTGAGCGGCGAGACCGCGGCGGGCACGAAAAGCACTCGGTCGAGCGCCGCCGCCTCCGCCGCCCGCTCGGCGATCACGAGATGGGCGAGGTGCACGGGGTTGAAGCTGCCCCCCAGGATTCCCAGCTTCACGGGCGGTCCCCGCAGGGAGATCCGGGGCCGCGGGGAGATCGGGGCCTGCGGTTTCCGAACCCGCCCGGCATCGGCGGTGGTCCAGGAATCATCGGATTTCCCTGCGTCCCATGGGGGATTCGAGTCGAAGGGGCGCCCCGGAGTCTATCCCTCCCGGCGGGCGCTTGCAAAGGGTTCTTCCGCCGTGATACACTCGGCCCCGATGGCGCTGGCCGGCGAGGTTCTCCAAGGCGGGTTCCTCGCCCTCGGAAAAGCCATCTCCTTGGTGGAGAACGGCTTGCCGGAGGGGCGGAGGGTCCTGGACGCGGTGGCCCACCGGGTGGGGGGCGCCCTCCGGATCGGGATCACGGGCCCTCCGGGCGTGGGGAAGTCGACGGCGGTGGACGAGATCTCGGCCGTCTACCGCGCCCGAGGGGAGAAGCTCGCCGTGATCGCGGTCGATCCGACGAGCCCCTTCACGGGGGGCGCGCTGCTCGGCGACCGGGTGCGCATGGTGAAGACCTCGGAGAGCGACCAGGTCTTCGTCCGCTCGATGGCCTCGCGGGGGGTGGCGGGGGGGCTAGCCCGGGCGGCGCAGGACGCGGCCGACCTCCTCGACGCGGCGGGCCGCAGCGTGATCCTCTTCGAGACCGTGGGCGTGGGGCAGTCGGAGATCGAGGTCTCGGCGGCCACGGACTGCGTGATCGTGATGCTCTCCCCCGAGTCGGGCGACGGCGTCCAGGCGATGAAGTCCGGCCTCCTCGAAATCGCCGACCTGATCGTGATCAACAAGGCCGACCGGGGGGGAGCCGAACGCCTCGAGCACGACCTCCGGACGGCCTTCGAGCTCGGGCTCCGGTCTCGGCGGGACGTCCCGATCCTCCTCGCCGAGGCGGCGCGGGGGAAGGGGATCCCCGAGATCGCGGCGGCGGCGGACGCGTTCGTCGCGGCCGGTCGCGCCTCGGGGCGGTTCCAGGAACGGCGGAGAAGGAACCTCGAGGCCCGGATCCGCCGGATCGCGGAGCACCTCGTGCAGCAGGATCTCTGGGGATCCAACGGCGCCGAAGGGAGGCTCCGGGCCGCGGCCGAGCGCGTCCTCGCGCGGGAGCAGTCGCCCTACCAGGGGGCGGAGCAGGTTCTGAAGGAGTCCGGGCGATGAGCGAGGCTCCGAACGGGAGGTCCCGCTTCCCCCTCACGGCGGTGCCGGGCGACAAGGTGGTCTGGACGGCCGAGGACCTCCGGGACCGGGACCCGGCGCGGGAGCTGGGGGAGGCGGGGGAGTACCCGTTCACCCGCGGCCCCTATCCCACGATGTACCGGGGCAAGGTCTGGACCATGCGGATGTTCTCCGGGTTCGGGACGGCGCGGGATACGAACGAGCGCTTCAAGTACCTTCTCGAGCACGGGCAGACGGGCCTTTCAGTCGCGTTCGACATGCCGACGCTCATGGGCTACGACTCCGACCACGCCCGCTCCAAGGGCGAGGTGGGGCGCGAGGGGGTGGCGGTCTGCACCCTGGAGGACATGGAGACCCTCTTCCGGGACATCCCGCTCGCCGAGGTCTCCACCTCCATGACGATCAACTCGACCGCCGCGATCCTCCTCGCGTTCTACCTCGCGGCCGCCGAGCGGCAGGGGGTCCCGGCGGAGAAGCTCCGCGGCACGATCCAGAACGACATCCTGAAGGAGTACATCGCCCAGAAGGAGTGGATCTTCCCTCCGCTCCCCTCGATGCGGATCATCACGGACATGATGGCGTTCTGCGCCGACCGCGTCCCGAAGTGGAACACGGTCTCGGTCTCGGGCTACCACATCCGGGAGGCGGGGAGCACGGCGGTCCAGGAGCTGGCCTACACCCTGATGGACGGCTTCACGTACGTCGAGTTCGGGATCCAGGCCGGACTCCCCGTGGACCGCTTCGCTCCCCGCCTCTCCTTCTTCTTCAACTCCCACATGAACTTCTTCGAGGAGATCGCCAAGTTCCGGGCGGCGCGCCGGATCTGGGCGCGGCGGATGAAGGAGCGCTACGGCGCGAAGAACCCCGAGAGCTGGCGCCTCCGCTTCCACACCCAGACGGCCGGCTGCTCGCTCACCGCCCAGCAGCCCGAGAACAACATCGTCCGCACCGCGGTCGAGGCCCTGGCCGCGGTCCTCGGGGGCACGCAGTCGCTCCACACGAACTCGATGGACGAGGCCCTCGCCCTGCCCACGGAGCACGCGGTCAAGGTGGCCCTCCGCACCCAGCAGATCCTGGCCCACGAGACCGGGCTCACGGAGGCCGTGGACCCGCTCGGCGGCTCCTACTTCATCGAGGACCTGACCGACCGCATGGAGGCCGAGGCGGAGAAGATCTTCGCGGAGATCGAGTCCCGCGGGGGCATGATCCCCGCGGTCGAGCAGGGCTATCCCCAGCTCGAGATCGCCAAGGCCTCCTACCGCTTCCAGAAGGACGTGGAGGAGGAGAAGTACCTCGTGGTGGGCGTGAACGCCCACCGGGAGGACGGGGAGCGGCCGATCCCGACCCTCCGGATCGACCCCCGGGTCGAGCGCGACCAGGTGGAGGGCGTGCGCCGATTCAAGGCCGCCCGGGACGGGACCGCCGCCGCCCGCGCCTCCGAGGCCGTCCGCGCCGCCGCCCGGGACGACTCCAACCTCATGCCCCGCATCCTCGCCGCCGTCAAGGCGGGCGTGACGATGGGCGAGATCGTGGACGTCCTCAAGGCCGAGTTCGGCGAGTGGCGGGAACCCCCGGTCTACTGGTAGGAGCCGCATGACCCCGACCGCCTCCCGGAAGTTCCGGGTGATCGTGGCCAAGCCGGGCCTGGACGGGCACGACCGCGGCGCCAAGGTCGTGGCCGCCGCGCTCCGCGACGCCGGCTTCGAGGTGATCTACACCGGCCTCCACCAGACCTGCGAGACCATCGTGAACGCGGCGCTCCAGGAGGACGCGGACGCGATCTGCGTCTCCATCCTCTCGGGCGCCCACATGACCGTCTTCCCCGAGATCCTCGAGCTCATGGGGAAGCAGGGCATGAAGGACGTCCTCCTCTGCGGGGGCGGCATCATCCCGCAGGAGGACGCGGAGGAGCTCGGGCGCCGGGGCGTGGGCCGGATCTTCGGGCCCGGCACCGACACGCGCGAGATCGTCCGGTACCTGGAGGACGAGATCCCCAGGCGCCGCCCGGGCGTTGCATAGAAGGACCCTCAGCGGAAGGAGCGGGACATGGATCTGGTCGCCCTGTTCGCCGTGGCCGCGCTCCCCGTGCAGCAGGACTACTTCCCGCTCGAACCCGGCACCACCTGGACCTACCGGACGCACGCCGGGAAGGACTACGTGAAGAAGGTCGTCGGACGCGAGGCGGTGGACGGGGCCGACTGCGTCATCGTCCAGCACGGAGACACCGAGAAGCACTGGCTGAGCAGCGCGGCCGACGGCGTCCGCGTCCACCGCTCCCGGGGCGTCCGCTTCGACGCGCCGCTCCTCCTCTTCAAGTTCCCGCTCGCCGCGGGCGATGCCTGGAAGGGGAGCGCGTCGGTGTACGGCGGCGACACCGTCTATTCGTTCAAGGCCGCCGGCGAGGAGGAGGTCGAGGTCCCGGCGGGGAAGTTCAAGTCGTTCCGGGTGGACTGGACGATGGGGACGACCGCGGGAAGCACCTGGCTCGCCCGGGGCGTGGGACCCGTCAAGGAGTCCTACGGCGCGGCCGGGATCGCCCTCGTCAAGGTCTCCCGCCCGGAGGAGACGGCGTATCCCCTCGCCAAGGGCCACACGTGGACGTTCAAGACGGACTACGACGACGTGACCGAGATCGTCCACGAGGTGGTCGGCACGGAAAAGCTGGGCGACGTCGAGTGCTTCGTCCTCGAGGTCCGCTCCCACAACCCGGAGATCGGCGCCCCTCGGGTCCTCCGGAAGGAATGGCTCGCGCCCGGCGAGGGGGGGGTCCTGATCCACAAGCAGCAGCGGGGAAGGACCGAGATGGCCGTGGAGAAGCCCTTCTTCAAGGTCAAGCACCCGCTCCGGAAGGACGACGAGTGGCGGGGCGAGGCGAAGGCGGAGTCGAACGCGCCGAGCTACCACTCGGTGGTCGAGGGCCGGGAGGAGGTCGAGGTCCCGGCGGGGAAGTTCAACGCCTGGAAGCTCCGCGTCAAGAGCGAGTCCGGCCGGCACGTGGCCGAGGGCGAGGAGTGGTTCGCGCCGGGGGTGGGGCTCGTGAAGTACGAGATCACGTTCCGCTCGGGGAACGACGCGGTGTCGGTCACGGCCGAGCTCAAGAAGTTCCAACCGGGCAAGTAACGCCCGATCCCCCTCCCCGGTCGTATCCTTTGCGGGTATAATCAGTCGGATGATGCGGGTCAGCCCGGCGCTGGCCCGGGGGATCGCGCTCGCGGCCGCCCTCCTCGGGGCCGGCCGCCTGGCCGATCCGCCTCCGCCCGCCGCTTCCTCCCTCCCGGTCGCGCCGCGCCCCGATCCCGAGCGGGCTCTGGCCCTCGTCCGGTCCCAGGATTTCCTGCCCCTCTTCGACGCCGCGGGGCTCCGCATCGGCGCCCTCTTCCGCGGCGAGCGGGTCGAGGCGTTCCTCGACGAGGTCTTCGGCCTCTCGGGCAAGTGGAAGGCCCTGACGCGCGGGGAGGACTCCTACGCGCGGTACGTCCGGAAGGCCTTCGAGCGCCATCTCCTGGCCCCCGGAGAGATCCAGGTCCTGCTCGACCAGGTCCGGGGCGACTACGACTACGCCGTCTCGGCCGCGGAGAACCGGCTCCTCGTCGCGGTCCAGGAGGACCTCCGGCCCTTCCGGCCGGGCCTAGCGTTCGAGGATCTCGCCCACGAGCACGGCCGCCTGGCCCGGGCGCTCGGACCCCTCGTCGTCCGGGACCTCGCCCTCAACGGGGTCTCGATCGCGGGAAGCGAGGTGGCGGCCGCCCTGCTCGCGGGCGCGCTCGCCTCGGCGGGGATCCTGGGAGGCTCGGCCGCCGCGGGCGCGGCCGCGGGTCCCTGGACGTTCGGCGCGAGCCTCGCGGTCGGGGTCGTGGTCGGCCTCGTCCTGGACGCGGTCCTGGGCGAGCTCGCGGAGGACGCGGCGCGGGCGGAGATCGACCGGCATCTCCAGGAACTCCGGAACCGGATCGTGGACGCGGTGCACGGCTCCCTCGCCCGGGCGCTCCTGGACTGGAAGCGGGTCGAGGAGGCGTGCGTGCGGGAGCTGTACGAAGGAGGGAACCATGGCGGGATTGCTGCTCGTCCTGGCTAGCCTGTCGCCCGCCCAGTCGGCGGCGGCGAGGAAGGCCGCGAAGGAGATCGTGGAGGCGTTCGGCCGGGAGGCGGTCGAGCACGCCGAGCCGCGCGTGGCGCGGCTGGTCGAGTCGCTCGGGGACGACGCGCTGCTCGCGCTCCGCCGGGCCGGGCCGGCGGGAGTGGCGGCGCTCGAGAAGTTCGGCGCCCCGGGAGCGCGGATCCTGGCCCGGTGGGGCGACGACGGCGTCCGGCTTCTCGCCCTCGAGGGCGACGCCGCGGTCGCGGCGCTCCTGCGCTACGGAGACGAGGCGGTCGAGCTCATGGTCCGCCATCCGGGGGCGGGGCGGCAGGCGCTCGAAAGCTTCGGCGCCCCGGCGCTCCGCGCGCCCCTCTCGACCGAGGGCATGGTCGCGCTCAACCGCCTGGCCGACCCCATCCGGTCGAGCGGCCGCTCGAGGGAGATCCTGGAGGTCGTCGAGCGCTTCGGCGACCGGGCCTGCGCCTTTCTCTGGCGGAACAAGGGGGTCGTCTTCGGGGCGGCCCTCCTGGCGGCCTTCCTGGCGGACCCGCAGCCCTACCTGGACGGGGTGAAGGAGCTCGTGGTCGAGCCGGCCGCGAACATCGGGAAGGAGGCGGCGCAGCGGGCGGATTGGACGCTGGTCTTCACGGCCGTGGGCCTGGGGCTCGTCGGCTGGGCGGCCTGGCGCCTCCGGCGCCGCCCCCGGCCTGCCGCTTGACGGGGCGGAGGGGCGCGCCTAGAATGGCGGCCGTCCCGGGCTGGCGGGGCTGTAGCTCAGCTGGGAGAGCGCCTGAATGGCATTCAGGAGGTCGTGGGTTCGATTCCCATCAGCTCCACCAGGCCGGGACCGTCGCCCCCCTCCGACGACTTCCGTTCCCGCCTCGCGGGACGCGTTTTCGCGCGTCTCATGATCCAGGGGCCGGCGGAGCGGCCCGGCCGGAGAAATGCCCATGACGTGCCTCGCGTTCCTGGGACTGGCGCTCGCGGCGCCCTGGCAGGAGGATGACGGGAAGGCCCGGCGTCTGATCGAGCAGCTCGGGGCCGACTTCCTCGAGGAGCGCGAGCAGGCCCGCAAGGAGCTCGAGAAGCTCGGGAAGGCGGCCGAGGCCCGGCTGGTCGACGCCCTGCGCTCTCCCGACCACCGCGTCCGGAAGGTCTGCCTGGAGCTCCTGGCCGTCCTCAAGTCTTCGAAGGCCCTGGCCCGCGGGGCGGAACTCTTCAAGGGGGACGAGGACGAGTCGGTCCGCGACGCCGCCTTCCTCCTCCTCCAGGCGCTCGGCCGCGAGGCGGAGGACCCGCTGATCGCCGCCCTTTCCAGCTCCCGGGTCGAGCACCGCAAGGGCGCCGTCCGCTCGCTCGCCGAGATGAAGAGCGAAAAGTGCGCCGAGGCGATGGCGGAGCTCCACCGGAGGGAGGGGGATCCGGAGCTGAAGTCCGCCGCCTTCCAGTGCCTGAAGAGCCTGGGAGTGAAGCCCTTCCTCCTGGAATGCCTCGGGTCCGCCGACCCGGCCCTGCGGCGCGACGCCCTGGAGGGCCTGGCGCGGCTTCCGGGCGACGACGTGCTCGAGGCCGTGGGGAGGCTCTTCGGGAGGGAGTCCGAGGCGTCCGTCCTGGGTCCCGCCTTCGACTATCTGAAGGCGTCGGGCGGGAAGTCGGAGCCTCACTTCACGGCGGGGCTGAAGAGCGTCCACGAGCACGCGCGCCTCCGCTCGATCGACGGCCTGCGGGCCATCCGCTCCGAGGGGGCGATCCCCGCGGTGGCCGTCCTGCTCAAGGAGGAGGCTTCGGACCCGGTCCGGACGGCGGCGGCCGACTTCCTGAAGTCCCACGGCCTCAAGGCTGAGGACGCGCTGATCGACGCCCTCTCGAGCGCGAGCGTCAAGGTGAAGCTCGAGGCGATGCGGGTCCTGGGCGAGATCCGGAGCGAGAAACCGCTCGAGCGCATCGCCCGGCTGTACCGGGAGGACCCGGACGCCGGGGTCCACGGGAAGTCCTTCGAGTACCTGGCCCGGCTGGGCGCGAAGGCGGAGAAGGAGCTCCTCGGGGCGCTGGACGACCCGGACAAGGAGATCCGCGTCCTGGCGATCCGCGCGCTGGGGGACGCGCGGTCGGAGGCGGCGATCGGCCGCCTGCTTGACTTCCTGGCCGAGCTCGACCCGGTCGTCAAGGTGGCGGCGAGGGACGCGCTGGTCCGCATCGGCCCCCCCGCGCTCGAGGCGGTGAACCGGTCCGTGGAGGCGGGCAAGGTGAAGCGGCCCGCCGCGGAGGCGATCCTGGCGCTCTTCCACCAGGAGGAGGTCGAGGCGTTCCTCGACCGGCAGCTCACGGAGGAGGGCCAGAGCGGATTCTACGAGGGCCAGTTCAAGGACCTGGAGGCGTTCGGGACCCCGAAGGCGGTGCCGGTCCTGCTCCGGATCGTCCAGGAGCCCGGCTACAAGTTCCGTTTCTCGGAGCGGGTGGAGCGGGTCCGGGACTACGAGATCAAGATGCGGGAGCTCGCGGTGATGGCGCTGGGGGAGCTCAAGGACGCGAAGGCCGTGGAGCCGCTCAAGGCGGCGCTCGGGGAGGCCTCGGCGCCCCGCTTCACGGACACGATCCACGAGGAGCTCCTCGTCTCGCTCCACAAGCTGGGGGAGAAGGGGCCGCTCGAGGAGTTCGTCAAGAAGTCCTCCGCCGAGGCCGAGGCCGGCCTCCGGGGGGAGGCCAAGGACGACGCCTGCACGCTCCTCTTCTCGCTCGGCCTGATCCTCAACCGGGTCGGCCGCCGGGAGGAGGCCCGGGAGGCCTATCTCCGGATCGTGAAGGCCGCCGCGGACCACAAGCTGGGGCCCACGGAGGCGAACACCCTTCCGGCGACCCTCTACAACCTGGCCTGCCTGGCCGCGCTCAAGGGGGACAAGGCCGGCGGGGTCGAGTGGCTCGGGAAGGCCGTCCGGGCGGGCTTCGTGGACCGCCAGTGGATCCGGATGGACCGCGACCTGGACGCCCTCCGCGAGGAGGAGGGCTACCGAAAGCTCCTGGCCGACGACAAGCTGTTCGAGCGCCCCGGGGATTAGGGGCGCGAGCCCCCCCCAAATCGGCGTCCGGCGGATACAACCCCGCCCCCGCGACGTTCCTTATTATGAGACCGTGATGAGTCCACACCGGGCGGAGTTCGAGGCGCTCCTCGGGGCGCACCTGGACGCGCTCTACTTCACCGCCCTCGACCTGAGCGCCAACGGGAGCGACGCGGAGGACCTGGTCCAGGACGCCGCGATCAAGGGGCTCCGCCGCTTCGACACTTTCCAGAGGGGGACCGACTTCCGGGCCTGGATGACGCGCATCCTGGCCAACACCTACATCGACCTCTACCGGCGCCGCCGTCGCGAAAAGCCGGCGGGCGGCGAGGACGCCGTGGGCGCGATGGCGGAGGCGGAGTCCCCGCTCCGGCAGCAGGACGTGGAGTTCATCCTTCCGGAGGACGTCCAGCGCGCCCTTTCGGGCCTCTCCGAGGAGCAGCGGGCGGCGATCGTCCTGGTGGACGTGAACGGGCTGACGAACCAGGAGGCCGCCGACGCGCTCGGCTGGCCGCTCGGGACCGTGAACTCCAGGGTCTACCGGGGCCGGACGGAGCTCAAGAGGATCCTGAGGGACATGGCCGACGAGCACCGCGCGCTCGGGAAGGGAAGCCGATGAAGGACGAGGATCTGAAGAGGCTGCTCAGGAACTCGCTGGAGGGCCGCTCCGTGCCCGCGGAGGCGCGGGAGCGGATCCTGTCGGGCTTCCGCCGCCGGAGCGAGCGTCGAGGGCTCTTCTCGGCGGCGGTGGCGGCCGTCCTCCTGGCGGCCGCGACCCTGGCGCCGCTCCTCTCGTCGGGCCGCCCGGCGGAGCTGCCCCTCCCGGGCCCCGTCGGGCTCGCGTTCGAGCTCCACTCCCAGAGCGGGGTGGACCGGCATGCGAGCCAGACGATCACGCGGCGCGAGAGTGCCCAGGTGATCCAGGACGCCATCGGCCGCTCGGTGGAACTGCCCGGCCTCCGGGACGCGGGCTACTTCAAGCTCGAGGCCCACCGCTGCGCCGACACGGGGATGGCCCACGTGATCTACGCGAACAGCTGGAGCCAGCTCTCCTGCTTCATCCTGGACGGTGCCGCTTCTGCGCTCGAGGGCGGACGCCGGTTGACGGGCTCGAACGTCGAGGGCAGCCTCTACACCCGGGGCGACATGGCGGCCGTGGCGATCCGCGAGGGCGGCATCCTCAAGATCTGGGTTTCCGCCCACCGGCCCGAGGACCTCGAAAAGATCGCCGTCGACGCCGAGCATAAGCGGTACAAGATCCAGGTGCTCCCGCTGCACCTGGCCCAGGTGTCCGACCCCCGCCCGATGGGGGCCATCCTGATGGGCCTGCCCGGGGTAGAGGCCTTCGAGCTGGAGCCCTCCGGAAAGAAGGCCAACGTCGAGTACGATCCCGAACGCGTGTCGGAGGTCGAGATCTCCAGCACCCTCGAGGTCAACGGCGTCTCCGCCTGGAGGGTCGAGGACAAGTGATGCGCGCCCTGCTTCCCGTCCTGCTGGCCGCCCTGGGCGGGGCCGGCCGAGCGGAAGGGGCCTTCGTCCCCGGCGGCGGCCCCCAGCAGGGCGTGAGCTGGATGCGGTTCGACCAGGCCAAGGCCGCCTCGCTCAAGACGGGAAAGCTCATCCTCGTTTTCGTGGCCTGCGATCCGCGCACCGGCGCCATGACCTGAGCGAAGTCCAGCGGAGCCGACCGTGTGTTCGGCGACCCCCTGATCCAGCGGCGCCGCGAGGAGTTCCACTTCGTCAAGGCCTGCGACAAGAAGACGGCCGAGGAGGTCTCCGCCTCCCGGTCCTCGGAAATCCTGTTCCTGGGCGGCCAGGCCGAGGAATACCACCGGATGGTCCTCAACGACGCCAAGGCCCTCGACGTGGAGATCCTGGGCGTCCTCGAGAAGTACCGTCCCCGGGAGGTGTCCTGGGCGTCCACGGACGGGAGGATGCCCGCCGACCCGAAGAAACCCGTGGTCCTCGTCTTCGCCGACTCGACGAAGGACTCGACCGACGCCCTCAAGCTTCTCCGCGACCGCTCGGTGGCCTACTTCCACGACCGCTTCATCTTCATCCGGGCGTTCTGGAAGAAGGATTCCGCCGACTCGAAGAAGTGGGCCGTCCCCCAGGCGCCCTCCTTCCTGGTGATCGGGCCGGGCTCCGAGGGCGAGGTCCTCGAGCGGGTCACGCTCCCCAAGGCCGCCTGGGAGATCCAGGGCGCCCTCACCCGGACGCTCGCGAAGCCGGCGGAGAAGAAGTAGGCCGCCGGGCTCAGGGGGCCTGGACCGTGGGTTTCCCCTTCAGGTAACCGAGCGACTCCAGGAACTCGTCCGCCCGGACGAGGGTCCGCTCCCGCCAGGGGGGCTTGTTGAAGAAGCCGTGGCCCTGGCCGTCCGCCGTGTAGAGCTCGGCGCGGTTCCCGAGCTCCTTGGACTTCGCGAGGAACTCCTTCGCCCCCTCGATCAGCCGGTCGGCCGTCCCGTAGAGGAGGAGGGCGGGCGGAAGTCCCGCGGCGACGTGGGCGTTCGGCGTGATCCTCGCCGCGGCCTCCTCGCTCCCGAGGCGCTGGGCGAGCGGACCGGCATCCATGACCGGGTTGAAGAGGAGGAGGGCGTCCGGCCGGGACGAGACGGAGGCGTCCTCGCCGGGCGCGTCGCCCCCCGGCGTGATCCCGGTGCAGGCGGCGATGTGGCCGCCCGCGGAGCCTCCGGCCGCGACGATCCGGTCCGGATCCACGCCGAGCCGGGCAGCGTGCGTCCGCATCCAGCGGACGGCGCTTTTCGCGTCCTCCACGCACTCGACGGGGGTCACGTCGTGGCGGCTCTTCACGCGGTAGTCGGCGCAGAGGGCGACCATTCCGCGCGAGGCGAGATAGGCCGCCTGGGGGGCGAACTGGGTCACGGTTCCCTGGGTCCATCCGCCGCCGAAGAAGAAGACGATCCCCGGCCGCCGGTCGTCCTCCTTCCAGTCGGAGGGGAGGTAGAGGTGGACCTTGAGCTCGGCGCTGCCGGCCTTCTTGTAGACCTCCTCGCGCGCGGGTGCGGGGGGCTTGTCCTGTGAGAGTGGAATCGGGAATCTGGAATCGGGAATCGGGAAGGGCGGCCCGGAGGCTCCCAGCATCACGGCGAGGGCGGCGAGTCGGGTCATGGTCGTTCCTCCGGGGACCTGGTCAAGCGGCGGGGAACCCCAACGCGGAGACGCGGAGACTTGGAGACTCGGAAGGCCGGGTCCGGTCGGCGGAAGAGGTCAACGTATCCGAGATCCGGCGGCTCCGAGGTCTCCCTTCGAGCGGATCGCACTGCCTTCTAACAGGCCGGGGACTCCCGCGGTTCCGTGATAAAGTGGGCGCGTGCGGATCGCCTGGAGGCTGCCCTCCCAGGTCCCCCCGCTTCGTCGGTGGGGCGTCCTCCCGCTCCTATTCGCGGCGGCGGACGGAGCGATCTCCGGGGTGTTCCAGTACGCAGCGATCCGGGTCGCGCGGGCTATGGCGCGCGGACCCGGGACAGGAGCTGGAGGGCGTAGGCCGTCTTGACCAGGGACTGCTCGGTGCCGGGCCACCAGGAGCCGTCGTCCCCCTGGTCGCGGAGGAGCATCGTCGCGCCCTCGAGCCGCCAGTCGGACTTCGCGATCCGGTCGAGCTTCGCCCGGGCGAGCATGGGGGCCAGGACCCCGGCGAACTCGATCCGCTGGTGGCACCAGGCGGCCTCCGTGGGAGGGACCGTCCGCAGCGTCCAGCGGGCCTGGAGGTTGGCGAAGCCTCGCCGGAGGGCCGAATCGACCGCCTGCCGCTGCTTCTCGTCGAGGGTGAGCTTCGGGGCGGCGATCATGAGGCCGTCGAGCGCGGCGGCGAGCACGAAGTAGGAGCCGCGGCGGACCGAGCCGCCCGGCATCAGGCCGGCGATCCCGCCCTGGCGCCCGCCGACGTCGACCGCCCAGGCGACGGGGAGCACCTTCTTCGGATCGGCGGCGATCGTGGTCGCGTCCTTCTCGAACTCGAGGTCGAGCTCGACCTCCTTCTCCTCGTCGATCGTGGCCGTGGTGAAGAACTCGATCGCCGACTTCCAGACCTCGTCCGGGACGCGGAGGCCCGGAGCGAGCGCGAGCGCCTCGAGCGCCCGCGCGGTCGAAATGGCGTCCGGCGAGTCGTTCCGCCCGCCCGCGCTCCAGAGGTTGGTCCGCGGCTCCCGGCGCCGGAGGAGCTCGTTGGCCAGCTTCCGGATCTCCTCCTCCTCCTGGGGCCCGGCGGGGCCCAGGAGCGAGAGGGCCGCGATCTGACGGGCGAGGGCGGAGGTCTCCTGGGGCGCGGGGACCTGGAGCGACTTCGCGGCGGCGACGAGGGCCGGATCGTCGGCCGGGACGCCCGCGGCGAGGAGGGCCCGGAGGACCAGGCCCGTGTGCGAGATCGCCTCGCCGGGCGCGTTCGGGAGCCGCGGCGCGCCCCAGGCGCCGGTCGGCTTCTGCTGCTTCCGGAGCCATTCGACGGCGCGCTTGGCGCCGGCCGCGGCCGTGGCGGCGACCTTGGCGGGATCGAGGTCCCCCTCCTCGCGGAGCTCCAGGATCTCGTGCGTGGTGAAGGTCCGGTCGGCCACGCGGGAAGCGCCCCGGTCGGGGATCCGCTCCTGCGCCTTCAGCTTGAGCTGCCAGCCGGCCTTCAGAAGCAGGCCGCGGGGGACGCTGACCTGGATCGAGGTGGCGAGCGTGCCCAGGTCGTTCTTCGTGACGGTGAACCGGGTCTCGTTGTTGACGGAGTCCCGGCGGACCTCGAAGAAGGTGAAGCCGCCGTCGATCACGGCGACCTCGTCGTCGCCCTTCTTCTGGATCGATTTGACCGCGTAGCGGCCCCGGGCGAAGAGGGGGCGGAGGCCGCCGAAGCCGGCGAAGGACTCGATCATCCCGAAGGCGCCCGCGGCCTCGTGGAAGAACGTGGCCGAGTGGTCCCAGGCGGCGGAGCTGCGGAAGGGCTCGGGGGGGAGCTGGAACACGAGGGAGAGGGGGATGTCCTCGACCTTGTCGACCGCGATCCGGTTCCCGCTCGGGGTGAGTTCGCTCCCGAGGAGGAGGAACTCCTGGCCCTTGATCGGCTTGCCCGCCTTGTCCAGGAACTGGTAGAGGGCGGTCTTCCCCGGGGCGAGCTTCCACTCGATCTTCCGGGTCCCCTTGTCCTGCCCCGTCTCCGCCCGGGGAGGGCGGAGGGAGGGCGCCAGGCAGAGCGCGAGGAGGAGGAGCGTTCTCACGTAATCCTTAGACACGCGGATCCGCCCCGGAAGTTCGGGACTCTTCGCCCTCCCCCCTCCCCGCTTCCCGATCCCCGCTTCCCGATTCCTTCCTCCCCCTCTCGTGCTCGACGACCCGGTCCACGATCTCCTCGATGCCCAGGCTGGGCCGGTACCCGATCAGCTCGACGATCCGCCTCAAGTCGGGGACGCGCCGGCGCATGTCCTCGAAGCCCTCCTCGTAGGCCCGGTCGTAGGGGACGTGGACGATCTTCGCGGCCGGGTTGGCGCGGTCGCGGACGAGGCGTGCGAGGTCCCCGATCGAGATCTCGCGGTCGTTTCCCACGTTGAAGACGCGGCCACGGGCGCGCGGCTCGCGGAGGAGGGCGGCGATCGCGCCCACCACGTCGCCCACCCAGGCGAAGCAGCGCGACTGCGCGCCGTCGCCGAAGACGGTGAGGGGCCCTCCCTCGAGGGCCTGGCGGACGAAGCGGGGGAGGACCATCCCGTAGCGGCCGCTCTGGCGGGGCCCCACGGTGTTGAAGAGGCGGACGACGACGGTCGGGAGCCCCTTCTCCCTGAAGTAGGAGAGGGCGAGGAACTCGTCGACGAGCTTCGAGGCGGCGTAGGACCAGCGGCTCTTGGAACTCGGGCCGAGCACGCTGTCGTCGTCCTCGGAGAAGGGCACCTTGGAGGACTTCCCGTACACCTCGCTCGTGGAGGCCAGGAGGACGGGGCGGCCCAGGCGGGCCGCGTTCGAGAGGACGATCTCGGTGCCCCGGATGTTGGTCTCGATCGTGCGGACGGGGCTTTCCACGATCTGGAAGACGCCCACGGAGGCGGCGAGGTGGACGACCTGGTCTGCCTCGCGGATCAGGGCGGCGACGCGGGGCGCGTTGAAGAGCGAGCCGACCTCGAGGCGGAAGCGCGGGTCGGCGGCGGCCCGGGCGACGTTCGCCTCGCTGCCGGTGGAGAGGTCGTCGAGGGCGAGGACCTCGTGGCCCTCGGCCAGGAGGCGCTCGGCGAGGTGGGATCCGATGAAGCCCGCGCCGCCGGTGACGAGAGTGCGCATGCCCTCAGACGAGGGCCTCGACGCGGGCCGACCTGGGGTTTCCGTACTGGGGGTGGTAGTCCTGGAGGGCGCGGACCTCCAGCTTCTTCCGGTGGATCGCCTCGATGCCCTGGACGGCGGCCTGGGCTCCCGCGATCGAGGTGACGACGTGGATCCCGTGGGACACGGCGAAGGAGCGGATGCGTCCCTCGTCGGTCTTGGCGCCCTTGCCGGAGGGCGTGTTGATGATGAGGTCGATCTCCTTGTTGATGATGAGATCGATGGCGTTGGGCCGGCCCTCGGCGATCTTGTGGATGGCGCGGACCTTGATCCCGTTCCGCTCGAGGAGCTTGGCGGTCCCGCCGGTGGCGATGAGGCTGAACCCCAGGTCCTCGAGGCGCTTGGCGATGAAGACGATGTCGCGCTTGTCGGAGTCCTTGACCGAGACGAAGATGTTCCCCTTGGCCGGCAGGTGGTGCCCCGCGGCCATCTCGGCCTTGAGGTAGGCGCGGCCGAAGTCGACGTCGATCCCCATCACCTCCCCGGTCGACTTCATCTCGGGGCCCAGGATGATGTCCACGCCCGGGAACTTCTTGAACGGGAAGACGGACTCCTTGATCGAGAAGTGCTTGGGCTCGATCTCCTTCCGGAGGCCGAACTCGCGGAGCTTGCGGCCCACCATGACCTTGGCGGCGACCTTGGCGAGCGGCACCCCGATCGCCTTCGAGACGAAGGGGACGGTCCGCGAGGCGCGGGGGTTGACCTCGAGGACGTAGACGGTGGATCCCTTGACGGCGAACTGGACGTTCATGAGGCCGCGGACCTCGAGCTCCCGGGCCAGGGCGACCGTGTTCTTCCTCAGGGTCTCGAGCTGGCCGTCGGAGAGGGAGAACGAGGGGATGGACATGGCGCTGTCGCCGGAGTGGACGCCCGCCATCTCGATGTGCTCCATGATCCCGGCGATGAAGACGTCCTCGCCGTCCGCGATCGCGTCGACGTCCACCTCGATCGCGTCCTCGATGAACTTGTCGACGAGGACGGGGTGGTCGGGGTTGACGTCGGTGGCCTCCTGGATGAACTTCTCGAGGGTCTTCTCGTCGTAGCAGATGGCCATGGCCCGGCCGCCCAGGACGAAGCTGGGGCGGACCAGGACGGGGTAGACGAGGGAGGAGGCGATCTTCCGGGCCTCGTCGAAGGTGCGGGCGGTGCCGCTGGGGGGCTGGGTGAGGCCGAGCTTGTTGATGGCGGCGCAGAACTTCTCGCGGTCCTCGGCCCGCTCGATCTGCTCCACGGAGGTGCCCAGGATCCGGACGCCCGCGTCCACGAGCGGACGGGCGAGGTTGAGGGGGGTCTGGCCCCCGAGCTGGACGATCGCGCCCTCGGGCTTGAGCGTCTCCCAGATGTTGAGCACGTCCTCCTCGGTCAGGGGCTCGAAGAAGAGCTGGTCGCTCGTCTCGTAGTCGGTCGAGACGGTCTCCGGGTTCGAGTTCACCATGACGACCTCGTACCCGAGCTCCTTGAGCGCGAACGAGGCGTGGACGCAGCAGTAGTCGAACTCGATCCCCTGGCCGATCCTGTTGGGCCCTCCGCCCAGGATCATGACCTTCTTCTTGGGAGTGAGCCGGTGCTCGCTCTCCCTCTCGTAGGTCGAGTAGTAGTAGGGCGTCTGGGCCTCGAACTCGGCCGCGCAGGTGTCGACCAGCTTGTAGGCGGGGAGGATCCCGGCGCGCGTGCGACGCTCCCGGATCTCCTGGGGCGTGGCGGCGAGCATGCGGGAGAGCTGCCGGTCGGAGAAGCCCAGGCGCTTGGCCTGCCGCAGGTTCTCCGGGGAGGGGTCGTGGATCAGGACCCGCTCGAACGCGACGATCTCCTCGATCTGGTGGAGGAACCAGGGGTCGATCTTCGAGAGGCTGCGGATCTCCTCGACCGTCATCCCCGACTTGATCGCGTGGCGGACGGCGAAGAGGCGCTCGGTGTTGGGGACGATGAGCTTCTCCCGGATCTCCTCGGGCGCCATCGGCCGGTCCTTCCGGTCCCAGCCCAGGCCCGAGCGGTCCTGCTCGAGGGAGCGGATCGACTTCTGGAGCGCCTCCTTGAAGGTGCGGCCGATCGACATCGTCTCGCCCACCGACTTCATCTGGATGCCGAGGCGGGCGTCGGCCTCCGGGAACTTCTCGAAGGCCCAGCGGGGCGTCTTCACCACGACGTAGTCGATCGTGGGCTCGAAGCAGGCGGGGGTCTTCTTGGTGATGTCGTTGGGGATCTCGTCCAGGGTGTAGCCCACGGCGAGCTTGGCGGAGATCTTCGCGATGGCGAACCCGGTGGCCTTGGAGGCCAGGGCCGAGCTCCGCGAGACGCGCGGGTTCATCTCGATCACGACCATGCGCCCCGTCTTCGGGTCCACGGCGTACTGGATGTTCGACCCGCCGCACTCGATCCCGATCTCGCGCATGACGGCGATCGAGGCGTCCCGCATCGCCTGGTACTCGCGGTCGGTCAGGGTCTGGGCGGGAGCGACGGTGATCGAGTCGCCCGTGTGGACGCCCATGGGGTCGAAGTTCTCGATCGAGCAGACGATGACGCAGTTGTCCTTCCGGTCTCGCATCACCTCGAGCTCGTACTCCTTCCAGCCGAAGATCGACTCCTCGACCAGGACCTCGGTGATCGGGGACTGCTCCAGGCCGTACTGGACGATCTTCTCGAACTCCTCGACGTTGTAGGCGATCCCGCCGCCCGTCCCCGCGAGCGTGAAGCTCGGCCGGATGACGAGGGGAAGGCCGATCTCCGCCAGGATCTTCCGGGCGTCGTCCATCGAGTAGGCGTACCCGGAGCGCGGGAGGTCGAGGCCGATCTTCTCCATCGCCTTCTTGAAGAGCTTGCGGTCCTCGGCCTTCTTGATGACGTCGGCGTTGGCCCCGATCATCTCGACGCCGTGCTTCGTGAGGACGCCGCGGTCGAAGAGCGCGACGGCGGTGTTGAGCGCCGTCTGGCCGCCCAGGGTCGGCAGCAGCGCGTCCGGCTTCTCGCGCTCGATGATCTTCTCGCAGATCTCGGGGGTGATGGGCTCGATGTAGACCCGGTCGGCCATCTCCGGGTCCGTCATGATCGTCGCCGGGTTGGAGTTGACCAGGACGACGGAATAGCCCTCCTCGCGGAGCGACTTGCAAGCCTGGGTTCCAGAGTAGTCGAATTCGCAGGCCTGCCCGATGATGATCGGGCCCGAGCCGATGAGCATGATCTTCTTGAGGTCGTTCCGCTTAGGCATGGAGTCTCTCCGCTCCGGGTGGCGTCCGTGGAGTCATCAGGCTTGAGCGCGTATCCTATCGGAGGCGCGCCCGACTGTCAAGCGAGGACTGGCCCCGCCCGCTTCCCGGCCCTCCCGCCCGGGTGCTGTTTCTAATTGACAGACGTGAAGAAGCGGGTAACATCATGAGGTTACCGGTGAGGGGAACTTTGGGAGGGTTTTGCATGAAGAACGTCGTCCTGCTGTCGCTGGCCGCTGTGATCCTGACGGTGCCGCTGGTGGGCTGCTACGGCCCGAACAACATCAGCGCCATGTACGATGACTGGTGGCAGGAGTCCTACCAGCAGACCCCCTGGCTCTGGGGCAACGTGGTCTTCTATTCCGTGCTGTCGATGGTCGGCGGGCTCCTCTACTGGGTGGATGGCATCGTGAACATCTACTGGTTCTGGGCCAAGGACGCCCAGCCGTTCGGAGACGGCAAAGGCTCGACCCACACGCACAAGACGATCACCCCGAAGGCGAAGTAGGCTTTTCCAGGAAACCCGGAAACCCCCGGCCCCAGGGCCGGGGGTTCTTTTTTTGGCCGAGTCTCCGGTCCACAGTCCCGAGTCCGAAGTCGCCGGAAAGGACGCTAATCCTTCAATCGGAGGCTTTCAGGAAACGGAAGTGCCTCCTCCCCTCTCGACTTGGGACTGCGGACTGTGGACTTGGGACCGGGCAGGGGCATGATCCTGAGGAGCGCCGAGGCGAGCCGGCCCTCGACCGACTTGCAGCCCCTGAGGAGGAAGGCGAGCGCCCGGTCCCGGGGCGGCGAGCAGCGGGGGACCACCACGGAGTTGAAGAAGTCCGCGATGCCCTCCCCCACGAAGGGGATCGTCCGGAACGCCCCCGTGGCCAGCGCCTCCGCCCGCTTGAAGAACGGGAGCCAGGGAGGAGGGGCGTCCCGCGCCCTCCGCGGATCCCAGAGCTCCTCCGTTCCGGGCATGACCTATTCTACCCCGCCGCGAGGGGCGCCGCTTCCTTCGGCGGAGGGGCAAGGGTATGATGGCGGGCCGTGCGCTACGACGTCGTCGTCCTGGGCGGCGCCCTGGCCGGCGCCTCGGCCGCGCTCCTCCTTCGCCGGAAGGACCCGTCCCTCCGGGTCCTCATCCTCGAACGGGGCTCCGAGTTCGACTGGAAGGTCGGGGAGTCCACGGTCGAGGTCTCCGGCTACTTCCTGACCCGGGTCCTCCGCCTCTACGACCACCTCTCGCGCGAGCAGCTCCCCAAGCACGGCCTGCGCTACTGGTTCCACGACGGGCGGGTCGCCCGGCTCGAGGAGGCCAGCGAGACGGGGGCCCGCCAGCTTCCCCGTCTACCGGCCTTCCAGCTCGACCGCGCCCGGCTCGACGAGCACGCGCTCTCGCAGGCCGCGCGGGAAGGGGCCGAGCTCTGGCGCCCCGCGAAGGCCGTGGACGTGGTCCTTCCCGAGGAGCGCGGATCGAGGGACGGCCTCGTCCGCGTGGAGCGGGAAGGGGAGACTCTCGAGGTCGAGGCCGGCTGGATCGTGGACGCGAGCGGCCGGTCCGCCGTCGTGGCGCGGAAGCGCGGTTGGATCCGGCCGATCGAGGAGCACCCGATCTCGGCGGTCTGGGCGCGGTACCGGGACGTGCGGGACCTGGACGGGCCGGAGGCGGAGCCCGGACCGCCGCTCCCCTCCTCCCGGCGCCTGGCGACCAACCACTTCAACGGCTACGGGTACTGGATCTGGTTCATCCCGCTCCGGGGCGGGGAGACCAGCGTGGGCGCCGTCTGGGACCGCCGCCTGGTCGAGCCGCGCGGGACGACCTCCGAGGAGCGGCTCCGCTGGTTCCTCGAGGGGAACCCGCTCGCGCGCCTTCTCGTGAAGGGCGCGGCGCCGGTCCCGGGGGACCTCCGGAGCTACGCGAACCTGCCCTACCGGGTCGAGCGGGTGGCGGGCAGGGGCTGGTCGCTCGCCGGGGACGCCGCCGGCTTCCTCGATCCCTTCTACAGCCCGGGGATCGACCAGCTCGCGTTCACCGTCGCCGGGGCCGTGGAGCTGGCCGTCCGGAGCCGAACCGAGGAGGGCGCCGCCGAGGTCGCCGCCTCCCTCGACGAGCACAACCGTCTGTACCGCGGGTATTTCGACGGCCTCTTCCACGCCATCTACCGGGACAAGTACCACCTGATGGGCGACTACGACGCCATGACCGCTGCCTTCCTCATCGATACGGCGCTCTACTACTTCTTCGTGGCCATCCCCCTTTACAAGAAGGGCCCGGAGCGGCTCCTCAAGCCCCCGTTCTACGACCGCTACGCCGCCGTGCCCCGGGCCCTGATCGGCGCCTACCGGCGCCGCCTCGTGTCGATCGCCCGGCGAAAGCTGAGACTCGGGATCTACGGCGACCGCAACCGGGGACGTCGTCCCGGCCTCATGGGCTTCTCGCTCGGCCTGGGGGCCTGGATCATGCTGCTCCACGGGCTCGTCCGCTGGGGACGCCTCGAGCTGGCCAACGCCTGGACCTACATCGCGCGCCCTCGCCCGCTCCGGGCCGGCATGCCCGGACCCATCGCGCTGCCGGAGACCGCCCCGGACCGGCCGTTGGCCCGGGAGGCTCCCGCCCCCACCCTCGCGGGGCGGCCTTGACGTGCGGGCGCCGATGACGCCCCATTCCCTGGAAGACCTCCCCGGCCCGGGGACGGATCCCCTGGAGGGGAAGCCCCTCCCCCCGCACCTTCCCCTCGACGCGTACTACTCCAGCGAGGCGGAGCGGATCCGCTTCCTCCGCCGCATCTTCGACCGCACGGCGCGGCATTACGAGCTTGCCTCCTCCCTCCTCTCCCTCGGCACGGGCGAGCGCTACCGCGCCTTCGCCCTCAGGCGCCTGGGCCTCGGCCCGGGGCTCCGCGTGCTGGACGTGGCCACGGGCACCGGGCTCGTGGCGCGGGCGGCGGCCCGCCTGGTCGGGCCCGGGGGCCGGGTCGTGGGCCTGGATCCGAGCTCCGGGATGCTGGGCCGCTTCCGGGGCCGCGACGCGGTCCGCCTGGCGCGGGGCGTCGCGGAGCGGCTCCCGTTCCGGGACGGCTCCTTCGACTGGCTGACGATGGGCTACGCCCTCCGGCACATCGCCGACCTCCGCTCCACCTTCGCCGAGTACCGACGGGTCCTGGCGGCCGGAGGGAGGCTCGTCCTCCTCGACTTCGTCCGGCCGCCCGGGGCGGTCGGATACGGCCTGGCCCGCTTCTTCATGCGGATGCTCGTCCCGCTCGCGTCCCGGCTCGGCGGGGGCGGCCGGGAGGCGGAACTCCTCATGAAGTACTGCTGGGACACCGTCGACCAGAGCGTCGACCCCCGCCGCATCGCCCGCGCCCTCGAGCAGGCCGGCTTCTCCGGGCTCCAGACGCGGGTCTGGGCCGGGGTGTTCGCGGAGTACGCGGCGGTCCGATGAGGGGTGCATCGAGCGGCCCGGACGGGTATCATGCCCCCCCTCGGATCCGGAGGACCTCCGCGTGCGCGTCCTGACCCTGCTCTGCCTCGTTCTCGTCGGGTGCCCCTGGCCGTTCAAGGGCTACGAGGTCGCCATCCTCCCCGAGGAAGTGGCCCTCCAGACGATCCAGCGCATCGCCGGCGGGCTGGAGGAGAAGGATCTCGACGAGATCGTCTCCGCCTACGCCCGCGACTTCCTCGCCCGGGGGCACGATCCGGGAACCTGGGAGGCGGGGCGCCCGGCCTCGGGCGTGGAGGTCCGGCGCTGGATTCCGTCCGGCCTGCGCGACGACCTCGACCGCGCCGGCGTCCGCGCGTGGTGGGAGCGCTACCTGGCCGGGTTCCGGTCGGTGGCGCGGGTGGAGGCCAAGCCCCGCGCCATGCGGATGGGCGGGACGGAGTCCGACTGCACCGTGGCCTTCGAGATTCGGGGCCTGGACGCCGACGGCCGCTTCCGCGTCGACCGCCTGTGGATCCGCTTCACGATCCGGAGCGGGTCGGGCCCCTGGGTGATCGCGGACCAGGGCGTCGTCTCCGGCGAGTCCGCGCGGGGGACGCGCTCGCGGTTCCGCGACCTGGCCCGCCAGGCCGGCGCGGCCTACCCGCACCACGCCGCCCCGGATTTCGGCGCGCGGCAGATGGAGGACAACTCGTTCCCGCTCGTCGTCCGGGGCGACGCGGGCCTGGCCGCCGCCGACTTCGACGGCGACGGCTGGACCGACCTCTACTTCTGCGACGGCGCCCGCAACGCGCTCCTCCGGAACCGCGGCGACGGGACGTTCGACGACGTCACGGACCGGGCCGGCCTGGGCGGGCCGCAGAAGCCCTCGCGGAGCGCCCTCTTCGCGGACCTCGACAACGACGGCGACCTCGACCTCTTCGTCACCTACGACGGCGCCCCGTGCCGCCTCTACGAGAACCGGGGCGACGGCGCGTTCCGGGAGCGCGGGGCGGAGGCGGGCCTGGACTTCCGGGGCCACGTCACCTCGGTCGCGGCGGCGGACTACGACGGCGACGGCCTCCTCGACCTCTACCTGGGCTGCTACGGGGACCACACGAACCGGTACCCGGAGCTCAAGAGCAAGAACGGCGATCCCAACGCGCTCTTCCGCAACCTGGGCGGGCTCCGCTTCCGGGACGCGACCGCCGAGCAGGGCGTCGGCGACCGGGGCTGGACCCTGGCGGTGGCGTGGGGGGACGTCGACGGGGACGGGGACCCCGACCTCCTCGTCGCCAACGACTTCGGGTCGAACACCCTCTACCGGAACGACGGGGGCCGGTTCGCGGACGCGACCGCGGGGAGCGGCGTGGACGCGGACGGGTTCTGGATGAGCGCGGCCTTCGGGGACTTCGACAACGACGGCGACCTCGACCTCTACCTCGCGGGGATGTACTCGAACGCGGGGCAGTGGATCTTCAAGCGCGAGGAACTCCTGCCCGGGGACCTCCTCCGCGGGGTCCGCGAGCGCGTGCTGGGGACCCTCGACGCGATGACCGACGGCAACAAGCTCCTGCGCAACGACGGCGGCGGGCGCTTCACGGACGTGGGACGGGCGGCGGGCGTCGACTACGGGCAGTTCGCCTGGGGGAGCCCCTGGCTCGACTTCGACAACGACGGCGTCCTCGACCTCTACGGCTGCAACGGCTACTGGAGCGGCTCCGACCCCGAGGACACCTGAGTGCCCTTCTGGAAGAGTGTGGTTCCACACGACCGGGAGATCCGCCGCGGGGAGCGCAAGTTCGCCATCGGGGACCGCTCCTTCAACGGATACGAGCACAACCGGGTCTGGCGCGGGAACGGCGACGGCACCTTCTCCGAGGTCGGCTGGCCGGCCGGAGGGGACCTGATCGTGGATTCCCGGGCCTGCGCGGCCCTGGACTTCGACCGCGACGGCCGGGTGGATCTCGCGGTCCGCGCGATGCACGAGCGCGCCTACCTCCTGCACAACGAGGGCGAGGCGGGCCGCTTCCTCCACGTCCGCCTCGTCGGGACCCGGAGCAACCGCATGGGCGTGGGCGCCCGGGTCACGGCCCACCGGGGCGCGGAGCGGCGGACCGCCGAGATCGCCTGCGGCTCCGGATACCTGTCGCAGGGCGAGCCGGCGGCGCACCTGGGGCTGGGGGCGTGGGAGCGGCTCGACCGCCTGGTGGTTCGCTGGCCTTCCGGTTCGGAGCAGGAGTTCAGGGACGTCCCGACGAACCGCTTCGTGACCGTCACCGAAAGCTCGCCGGAGCTGCGGTCGGAGCCGCCGCGCCCTCCGGCGGCCCCGCCCCCGCGCCGCCCGGAGTCGGACCCGATGCTCTCGGCCGTCCTCGCGGGGAACTACGTCGATCTCGGGGGCGCGCCGGCCCGGGCGGGGGAGCACCTGAAGGACCTCGCGCTGCTGCACGTCTGGTCGCCCTCCTGCGCGGGCTGCGAGAAGGAGGCGGCGACCCTGGAAGCGCTCTCCCGGGAGGTCTCGGTGCTCGCCATCGCGGTCGATTCGAGGCCCGAGGACGTCCGGGCGTTCGTCGAGCGGCGCCGGCTCAGCTACCCGGTGCTGGTGGCGGACGAGAAGACGGGGCGCGCCCTGGTCCGGGCTCCCGGCGGCGGCGTCCGCTCCCAGTTCGGCGGCTGGTTCGAGCTGGGCTCGGGGGAGGGCCGGGGCATCCCGTGGACGGCGCTCGTGGACCGCAGCGGCCTCCAGCGGGTCTACCGCGGGCCGGTGAAGCGGTTCGAAGCCCTGCTCGACGTCCATGCCGCCCGGGCGAACGGCGGGCCCTGAGCGGGACGGCCTCTCTTGACGGGGGCGGGGGGGATTGTGATAATCGGCCCCCGCATGGGGAGTCCGAACGGGGACGATTCCCTCTCGAATCGCGAGCCCCGCTACCGCGACACCGTCATCCGGATGATGCGGTCGCAGGCCTACCGCGAGCTTTCCGCGGCCCAGCTCTTCGGTCACGGGCTCCAGTACGTTCCCGATCTCGAGGCCCTCGAGTTCATCGGAGGGCACATCCGCGAGGAGACCGAGCACTATCGCGCGGTGGCGGACATCTACCGCGAACACGTGGGCGAGTCCATCGAGCCCTGGGTCCGGGAGCGCCTGGCCTCGAAGCCGATCCCCATGGCGGAAAGCTACCTCGAGCTCGCCGTGGCCCAGTGGCTCTACGACCGGGGCGGGTTCTGGCAGCTCCGCGAGTACCTCGATTCCAGCTGGGCGCCGTACCGGGCGATCGTCGCCCAGATCGTCGCCCAGGAAGTGGGCCACCAGGGCCACGGAGAGGGGATCGCCGTTCCTCTCTGCCGCGCCGAGCCGGACCGGGAGAGGGTGCAGTCGATCTTCGAGAAGTGGCTCCGCCTGGGCCTCCTCTGCCTGGGCCGGCCGGGGAGCGAGGGGAACCGCTACGCCATCGCCGTCGGGCTCAAGCGGCGCGACTCCGCCGAGTGCATCAAGGACTACGTCCGAGACATCCTCCCCGCGGTCCGCGAGGCGGGCCTCCGCTTTTCCCCGAAGGAGAGCCTCGGCGTCGAGCTTCCCGCCGACCTCGACTGGCCCGCCGCCGGGTGTTGATCGCGCCCCCGGGCGCGGGATAAGATGGTCCCGGCCATGGGCTTCCTCGAGTCCGCTTCCCGCCATTCCCCGTTCTGCGACGCCTTCGGGCGGCACGTCCGGGACCGCGGGGGCGAGGAGGCGCTGGTCTCCGAGGGCGAGGGGCTCGCCCTCTCCTTCGCCGAGCTGGCCGACCGCGCCGCCCGCTGGGCGGAGGCGCTCGGGCCCCTGGAGGGGATGACGGCGCTGGCGACCGGGAACGGCGCCGCCTTCGTCGAGCTCTTCCTCGCCCTCCGGGGCGGGGGAGTCCCCGTCCTCGCGGTCGACCCGTCGCCCGGCGCGGCCGAGGTCGCCCGCCGCATGCGGGCCGCCTTCCTCCTCCACCGCGACCCGGCGATCCCCGGCGATCCCCTCCCGGGCGCGCCCGACCCGGACGTCCGCCTCCTCCGGACGGGGACCGCCGAGGCTCCGCCCCCGGGCACCGCGATCGCGAAGATGACCTCCGGCAGCACCCTCGATCCCCGCGCGGCCTGCTTCACCGAGGAGGCGCTCGTCGAGGGCGTCCGCCACCTCGAGGAGGGGATGGACCTCTCTCCCGGCGACCGCGTCCTGGTCTCGATCCCCCTCAGCCACTCGTACGGCTTCGACAACGGCGTCCTCTCGCTCGCCGCGATCGGGACGCCCCTCGTCCTCCAGCCCGACGTCTTCCCCGCGGCCCTCCTGGCGACGATGCGCGACCGGGCGGTCACGTTCTTCCCCGCGGTCCCGGCGCTCGTGCGCGCCCTGGCCCGGGCCTCCTGGCCGCGCCCGCTCGCGCTCCGCGCGGTGATCTCGGCGAGCGCGCCGCTGGCCCGCGAGGACGCCGACGCGTTCCGGCGCGCCTCGGGGATCCCCGTCCGGGACTTCCTGGGAGCGACGGAGTGCGGCGGGATCGCCTTCGAACGCCGGCCGGAGGACCCGGCCGCCGCGGGATGCGTGGGCCATCCGCTTCCCGGCGTCCGGATCGAGCTCCACGCCGGGGGGATGCGCGTCCATTCGGCCGCGAACCGCTTCGCCGTCCTGCCCCCGGCGGAACTGCCCGCCTGGGTCGAGACGGGGGACCGGGCCTGCCTCACCCGGGAGGGTCGCCTGCGCCTCCTGGGCCGGACCCGGCCGACCGCCAACGTGGGCGGGTTCAAGGTCGACCTCGGTTCGCTCGACGCCTTCCTGCGGGCCCTTCCCGGCGTGGCCGAGGCGGCGGCGCTTCCCGTCGAGGACCCCGGCCGGGGCCAGCGCGTCGTGGCCTACGTCGAGGCCCGGGACCTCAGCCCCGAGGGGCTCCTCGATCTCTGCCGGGCGCGGCTTTCGGCGCGCGAGGTGCCGAGCGAGATCCGCGTCCTCGAGAGCCTGCCCCGGAACGGGCGGGGCAAGCTCGACCGCGAAGCCCTCGCGGCGCTGGCCCGGGCGACCTAGGGAGAGCGGGAGATGCGGGGAGATCCGGAGACGGGTTCCGGGGCGCCTGACCCATGTACGACGCGGCGGTGATCGGGGGCGGCCCCGCGGGGGCGACGGCGGCCACGGTCCTGGCCCGCCGGGGCCTCCGCGTCGCCGTCCTCGAGCGCGAGCGCTTCCCGAGGTACCACATCGGGGAGTCGCTCCTGCCGTTCAACCAGGACCTCTTCGACCGCCTGGGGCTCTCGGGCCTCCTCCGAGACCAGAAGTTCACCGAGAAGTTCGGCGCGCAGTTCGTGAGCAACGACGGATCGGTCGAGCGCTCCTTCGACTTCCTTACCGGAGGCCTGGGCGCCGACGCGGTCGCCTACGAGGTCGAGCGCGAGACCTTCGACGACCTCCTGCTCCGGCACGCGGAGCGCTCCGGCGCCGAGGTCCGGGAAGGCGCCACCGTCCTGGACGTCGACGGCGGGGGCCCGGTGCGGCTCCGCGTCCGGACCCCGGGCGCCGAGGAGACCGTCGAGGCCCGGTGGGTGGTGGACGCGAGCGGGCAGGGGTCCCTCCTGGCGAAGCTGCACGGGCTGCGCGAGAACCACCCCTCGCACCAGAAGCTCGCCGTCTTCACGCGGTACCGCGGCGCCCTCCGGCGCCCGGGGCGGCGGGCGGGGAACATCGACATCGTCCTGGGCCCGGGGGGCTGGTTTTGGCTGATCCCGCTCCGGGAGGACGTCCTGAGCGTCGGCTTCGTCGCCTCGACGGCGGACTGGAGGGCTTCGGGCCTCTCGGCGGAGGACTTCTACGACCGCGCCGTGGCCTCGAGCCCCTACGTCATGACCCGGCTCGCCCCGGCCCGCCGGCTGGACCGGACCTGGACCGCGAGCAACTACAGCTACCGCTCGACCCGGCTCTCGGGTCCGGGCTTCGTCCTGGTGGGCGACGCCGCGGAGTTCCTGGACCCCGTCTTCTCGACGGGCGTGCTCCTGGCGATGCGGAGCGGGGAACGGGCGGCGGAGGACCTCGCGCGCGCGCTCCGCGGCGGGAGAGGGGTGTCGCCGGCCGACTTCTCGGGCTACGAGCGGACGTTCCGCCGCTGGACACGCCACCACTTCGGGATGATCGAGGCTTACTACGAGCCCGGTTTCGCTCCCGTCTTCCTGAGCCCGAGGGACTGGCTCGGGGTGGTGCGCGCCGTGATCCGGCTCCTCGGGGGGGAGTCCGAGCCCGGGCTCCTCACGCGGCTCCGCCTGAGGCTCTTCTACGCGATCTGCCGTCTGAACCGCAGGCTCGGTTTCATCAAGGACCCCCGGCCGGAGGGGGCGGCGGTGCCCCATGCCTGACCCGGTCGCCCTGGACTTCGAGGAGATCCGCCGCCTCCTGCCCCAGGCCCACCCGTTCCTCATGCTCGACCGGGTGACGGAACTCGTCCCCGGCGAGCGGATCGCGGGGATGAAGAACGTCTCCGGGAACGAGGGCTTCTTCCAGGGACATTTCCCGCAGGTGGCGGTCATGCCGGCGGCGCTCGTCCTGGAGGCGCTCGCCCAGGCGGCGATCGTCCTGGTCCGCCGGACGATCCCTCCGGTCGTCCCGCCGCCCGTCTACCTCTTCGGGAGCGTCCACGCCCGGATGCAGCGCCCGGTCTTCCCGGGCGACGTCCTCCGGCTCGAGGTCAAGCTGCTCAAGCTCTTCGACGACGGCGGCGCCGCGGAAGGAAGGGCGAGCGTGGACGGGAAGGCCTGCACGGAAGCCGAGATGTACTTCTCCCGGGTCGATCCGGCCCGGCTCCGCCCCGACGCCCGATGAGCGTCCGCGCCGGCCTCCTGGTCTTTCTCCTCCCCGCCGGCTGCTCGCGGTTCTCGCCTCCCGAGGAGACGGAGCTCCGGGCCATCGACGGGCGGCCCCGCCCGCCCGGGCCTTTCGTCCGGGTCCGCGCCTCCGTGGACATCGACGGCCGCTGGCTTTCCGGGACTTTCGAGGCGGCGCTGGTGGCGCGGAGCGGGGAGGATCCCGCGGCGCGGCTCCAGCTTTTCCCGGACCTGGGCGGGAAGGCGCTCGACCTGGCCGTCCGCCGGGACCGGGTCACGGGCTACTTCCCCCACACGGGCGAGGGGATCGACTGGGCGCTTCCGGGGGAGGCGCGGGCGCACCCCCTGCTGTTCCTGGGCCTCACGCTCCTCGAGCGCTTCGCCCCGGTCACCCGGGAGCGCGTCCTGGGAGTCCGCCGCGAGGCCGGGTCGCCGCCCCGGTTCCTGCTGCGCCCGGTCGTGGAGGGGGTTCGGGTGGTCGACGGAGGAGGCCGGCGCTTCCGCTGGGGCCCGTGGGCGGACTGGACGGAGCGCGGCGATCCGCTCCGGGAGAGCGTCCTCGAGGCGCCGGGGCTCAGGATCCGGGTGAGGACGCTCGAGGTCCGGGCCGTGGAGGCCGTGGACCCCGCGCTCTTCGCGCTGACGCTCCCGGGCGGGACGGGACCCCGCTGATGGGATCGGGGCCCGGCCTTCCCTGGGCGGTCCGCCGCCCCGGCCGGGCGCTGGCCGGCGCCGGCCTGGCGCTGGCGGCGGCGCTCGCCCTCCTCTCGAGGTTCGAGCTCGACCCGAACGTCGAGCACCTCCTCCCGCCGGACGATCCCACCGTGGGCCTGACGCGGCGGCTCCAGGCCGACCGGCCCCCGAGCCGGTCCCTGGCGCTCATCCTCCGGGCCCCGCTCGCCTCCGACCTGGAAGAGGCCGTCCCCCGCGCGCTCCGCGCGCTCCGGTCGATCCCGGACGTGGCCGGAGTCGTCGCGACGCGCGAGGAGTTCGCCGGGCCCCGCGCGGCGTGGTACGCGCAGGCGCCCCTCCCGTTCCTTCCCGCCGAGTCCCTCGATCGTCTGCGGGACCGGCTGGCGGGGCCGGGCCGGCGGGCGGAGCTGGAGTCGGCCCGGCTGAGGATCGCGGAGGATCCGCTGGCCGGGAAGGCGGTCGTCCGTGACGATCCGCTCGGGGTTCGGTGGATCTTCGGCGAGGCGATGGAGCGGGCGCCTTCGCGCTTCCCGGCGAGGCTGCGGCCGGGCACTCCGTGGCTCATCTTCGAGGAACCCGCCGTCGCGATCCTCCTGGTCTCCGGCCGGAGCGATTCCTTCGACGTCTCCTTCTCGCGCGCCTTCCTGGCCCGGCTGCGCGGGGCGCTCCGGGCCGCCTTCGAGGGATCCCCGGTCCGGCACGAGCTGGCGGGCGGCTACGTGTCCGCCGAGTGGCAGGAGTCCGCGATGCGGCGGGACATGCAGGTGCAGACGATCGGGTCCGCGCTCCTCGTGGTCGCCTTCCTCGCGTGGTTTACGAGGAGCCTTGCGGGGGCCCATCTCATCCTCGTGCCGGCCGGCCTGGGCATCGTCTGCGCCCTCGCCCTCGGAGGGGCGCTCCTCGGCCCGCTGACCCCGCTCGTCGCCAGCGCGGCGGCGGTTCTCGTGGCCCAGGGGATCGATTTCCCGGTGCACCTGTTCTCCCGCTTCCGGTCCGAGCGGGCGGCGCTCGGCCGCGACGAGGCGATCGGGTCGGCGCTCGGCTCGCTCGGCCGTCCGCTCCTGGGCGCTTGCGGGACGACGGTCGCCGCGTTCGCGGCCCTCCTGACCAGCAGCTTCCCGGGATTCCGCCAGTTCGGCCTCATCCTCACGCTGGGCCTGGCGTTCTGCCTCCTCGCGACCCTCTGGGTATTCCCCGCCCTCCTGCGCTGGGCCGACCGCGGAGCCCGGCGGGGGGCGCCGGGGCCCCCGTGGATCGTCCGCTGCGCCGCCCGGGCCGGCCCGAGCCGCGCCGCGGCGGCGCTGGTCCTCGTCCTGGGGCTCGCGGGATGGGTGGCGGCGATCCGGGGGGGCGTCCGGATGGACCTCGACCTGCGCCGGTCCATGGCTCCGGGCGACCCGGGCCTGGCGACGCTCGAGGGCCTCGAGCGGGACCTGGGGGCCTCCTTCTCGCCCGTGTACGTCCTCGTGGACGGGGGGACGCCCCTGGAGGAGCTCCGGGCGGGGGCGGAGCGGCTGCGGAGGGAGGGCTTCGCCGCGGCGACCGACGGACCCCACGCCCTCGTCCCGCCTCCCGGCGCGGCCGAGCGGGCGGGCGCGTTCCGCCGCGAGATCCGCGGCTGGGAGGAGGGCGCGCTTCGGGACCTCGAGGACCTGGGGTTCCGCGGGGAAGCCCTGCGGCCCGCGCTGGCCCGCCTCTCCGGCCTCCTGGCCCGGGACCTCCCCGGACTGGAGCCGCTCGATCGCCCGGAGTTCGGGGCGCTCCGGAGCTCGATGGTCGTCGTCGAGGACGGGCGGCGATCCTGGGTCGTGACGGCGCTCCCGCCTCGCTCGCTGTGGCTCCCCGAAGAGCGGCGCCGCTTCGACCGGGCGGCGCGGGAGGCCTGGGGGGCGGGCGCGCGTCTCTTCAGCGCGTTCCACCTCCCGGACCACGCGTCGCGGACGCTGGGGGAGGATCTCCTGCGGGTGATGGCGCTCACGGCGGCGGCCGTCGTGCTGCTGACGATGGTCGCGCTCGGCTCGGTGACGGACGGGCTCCGCGCCCTGGTCCCGGTCATGGTGGCCTTCGGAGCGACGCTGGGCCTGGCGGCGCTCCTGGGCGGGTCGATCAACCCGATGAACCTGGTGGCCTTCCCGCTCATCGTGGGGATCGGGGTCGACGCGGGGATCCACTACATGGCCCGGCTCCGGGAGGATCCCGCCCGCGACGCGCGCCGGGCCCTCCTGGGCGCGGGCCCGGGGATATGGGGATCGACCGCGACGACCCTCCTCGCCTTCGGCTCGATCGCGACCTCCTCCACGCCGGGGCTGGTCTCGATGGGCCTGCTGGTCGCGGGGGGCGCGGCGGCCTCGTTCCTGGCCGCCTTCCTCCTCCTCCCGGCGATCGCCGGGGAAAGGGTGGAACAGGGCGCGCCGGCCGGAGTACAGTAATCCCGTGGCGCGACTCCTGGCGGTGGCGGGGTTCCTGGCCCAGGCGGCCCCGGGGGACGAGGCGGCCCGAGCGGCGCTGGGAAGGCTCTCGGAGCGATTCCGGGACCTCCGGACGCTCTCCTGCTCGGTCGTCCAGGAGCGCCGGACCGCGCTCCTCGATAAGCCGATCGCCTCGTCGGGGACGATGATCTATCGCCGGGACCCCGCCCGGCTGGTCTTCCGGATGTCCGAGCCCCGCTCGACCGAGATCCACCTGGACCCCCGGACCTACCAGGTCCACCGGCCCGACGAGAAGCGCCTGGAGCGGATCGAGTTCGGGGACGACGGGCTGACCGGCCGGCTGCTCATGGTCTTCCGGCCCGGGGAGGGCGAGCTCGGGAAGGCCTTCTCGGTGCGGGCGGGGGAGTCGAAGGGGGGGGACCTCGAGGTGCGGCTGGAGCCCACGGACGAGAAGGCGCGCGAGAAGCTCCGGCGCCTCGTGCTCACGGTGCGCGAGTCGGACGGGGCGCTCCGGCGGATCCTCTACGAGGACGCGGAAGGGGACGAGGTTCGGTTCGACCTCTCCGACGTGAAGCTGAATCCCGATCTCCCGGCGGAGGCCTTCGAGCTCCGCGTTCCCGAAGGCACGCGGGTCTTCCGCCACGCGGCCAAGCCGTGAAGGCTCCCGGTCGCAGGTCCGGATCGTCGACGGGCGGTCGGACGCTCGCCGTTCGAGGCGGGAGCCCTTTCCGATGCCGGACTTCTGCGGCGCGTCCCTCAGGAAGGCTTGCCGGGCGGAAGGGGATCGGGTAAGTTCTCGGCCGATGAACTCGGGCGACGCGGGGCTCCGGGAGCGGATCAAGGAGATGATCGTCCAGTGCGCCCGGCTCAAGGTGCCCGCCTCCTCGATCGGCGACGCGCAGTCCCTCTTCGATCCCGAAAAGGGCCTGGGGCTCGACTCGATCGACGTGCTCGAGATCGTGGTGAACGTGGAGAAGGCGTTCGGGGTCACGATCCCGGACCGGGAGACCGGCCGGCGGGTCCTCGAGTCCGTCGACACGCTCGCGGAGTTCATCCGGGCTTCGGGCGCGAAGAAGTGAAAAGCGGAGCCCTCTGGGAGCACAGCCGCCACTGGCTGAACCTCCGGCCCGTGTACGCGTTCGGGCAGTGGGTCCTCGAGAACCTGCCGCTCTTCGTCGGGTACGGGATCACCTCGGGCGTGACGGAGCTGGCGCATTGGACGAGCCCGGCGCTCCGGAGGGGGATCGCGGCAAACGTCCGCCACGTGCTCTCGCGGATCCGGCCGGAGCTCTCGGGCCCGGAACTGGAGCGGGAGATCTTCTCGGTGGTCCACGACATCTTCCAGAACCGGGGCCGCTGGTTCGCCGACCTCTCGGTCATGGCCGGCAAGCGGCGCATCGACGGGATCTTCACGTTCAAGCCGGAGGGAGACTGGTCCCGGCTGAACCGGCGGGTGGCCGCGGGCCGGGGGGCCATCCTCGCCTCCGCCCACCTGGGCAACTGGTTCGGGGGAGGCTACTTCGTCGCCCGGCACGGGATCCCGGTCCGGACGGTCATGTACCGGAACCACGCGGGCGACTCCATGGACGGGAGGGTGGCGCAGCGGGCGAAGGTCGACCAGACCTTCGTGGGCGAGGACCCGCTGGCGATGATGGAGGTGATCCGGGCGCTGGGCCGGGGCCAGATCGTCGCGATGCTCGTGGACAAGCCGTGGGACGCGCGCTCGGTGGAGGCGAGTTTCTTCGGCCGCCCGAGCCGCTTCCCGCTGGGCCCCGCGCGGATCGCGCGGCTGGCGGGCGTCCCGATCTTCCCCGCGTTCTGCACCTGGGAGCGTCCCCGGGAGTACCACGCGGTCCTCTGCGACCCCGTGGAGGTCCGGGGCGCCGATCCCGAGCAGGCCGAGCGGGAGGCCGTGGCGAAGCTGGCCGCGCTCATCGAGCGCTTCGTCGCCGCGAACCTCCGCGTGTGGTTCAACTTCACGCCCGTCTGGGACTCCGCGTGAGCGCTCCGGAGCGCGTGGTGGTCACGGGGATGGGCCTCGCGACCGCGCTCGGGTTCGGGCCCGACGACCACGTGCCCGCCCTCCGGGAGGGCCGCTCGGCGGCGGCGCCGATCACCCGTTTCGACACGTCGGGCTTCCGCACCTCGACGGGCGGCCAATGCGACGAGGCGCGGCTGGCGGAGTCCCTGGAGTCGCGCTGGCCCCGCGCTCGGCTCCGGGGCCTCGACGTGGACACGAGACTCCTCCTCTGGGGGGTCGCCGAGGCCCTGGAGGACGCGGGGCTCCGCGCGTCGGGGCTCCCGGGGCCGCTGCCCGCGGTCCTGGGGACCACCCTCGAGGGGATCCGGCAGGGCGAGCGCTGGTACGCGGAGGTCCTCGGGCGCGGCCTCCGACGAGCCCGGATGCGCCGGCTCCTGAACGCGACGTCCGGCGCCCAGTTCGCCACGATCGCGGAGCTCCTGGGCCTGCCCCTGGAGCCGGCCTGCGTCTCGAACGCCTGCGCCACGGGGGTGAGCGCGGTCGGGCGCCTCTTCCGGCGGATCCGGCGGGGCGCCGCGGAGGTCGGGCTCGCGGGCGGCTACGACTGCCTCACGCGCTTCATCCACCTCGGCTTCGACTCGCTGGGGGCCCTCACCCCCGCGGTCTGCGCGCCCTTCGACCGCGCCCGCTCGGGATTCTTCATCGGGGACGGGGCGGGAGTGCTCGTCCTGGAGAGCCTCGGCCGGGCGCGCCGCCGGGGGGCCCGCATCCTCGGGGAGATCGCGGGCTACGGCGAGTCCGCCGACGGCGTCCATCCGACGCATCCCGACCCGGAGGGAGGGGGGATCGCGCGGGCCGTCGCGCAGTGCCTGGAATCGGCGGGACTGGGGCCGGACGCGGTGGACTACGTGAACGCGCACGGGACCGCCACGCCGGCCAACGACGCGGCCGAGTCGAAGGGGCTCCTGCGCGCCCTGGGAGAGGACGCGGGCCGTCGCGTTCCGGTCAGCTCGACGAAGGCCCTCGTGGGCCACACGCTGGGGGCGGCGGGGGCGGTGGAGCAGTGTTTCTGCATCCTCGCGCTGGACCGGGGCTTCCTTCCGGTGCAGGCGAACCTCACGGACCCGGACCCCGCCTGTCCCCTCTCGTTCGTGCGCGATCCGCGGGGGACGCCGCGCGCGGCGCTCAACACCTCGCTCGGCTTCGGCGGCGCCAACGGCGTCCTCCTCTCGCGGCGCTGGGAGGAGGCGAGGCGGTGAAGGCGGTCTCCCTGGGCCGCTTCCGCGTCGTGATCCCCGAGGAGGACGGGGGACGGGAGGCGCTGGAGGCCGCGCTGCCCCGGCGCAACAGCCTGCGGCGGGCGGGCGACGAGGCGAGGATGGCCGTGGCGGCGGCCGCGATGGCCCTCTCGGGGGAGGGGCAGGCCGTCACGGAGCGGACGGGCATCTACGTCGGGCAGCAGCAGGGATCGCTCGAGGGGACGGCCGGATTCCTGGAAGCGAGCCACCGGGACGGCCCGAGGCTGGCCAGCCCGGCGCTCTTCGCGGAGTCCGTGGCCAACAGCACGGCCACCCATCTCTCGCTCACGTTCGGCGTCCGGGGGTCGGTGCAGACCTTCATCGGGAGCCGGGCGGCGGGCATCCAGGCCGTCGCCGCGGCGGCGGAGGACCTCGAGGAAGGGGTGACCGACGCGGCGCTCGTGGTGGTCGTGGGGGTTTCCTCGACCCTGACGCGGCACGCGTACGAGTCCCTCCATTTCCCGTTCGCCCGGGACCGCCGGCCCTCGACGCTCGCGGGCCGGAACGGCGCGGCGGCGTTCGTCGCGCGGCGGGGAGAGGGGCCCGCGACGCTCCGCTACGCGAACGCCCGCTGCTCCGGCCGGGGGAGAAGGGCGGTCGTCGCCGTCCGGTCCCTCTGGGAGGACTCCGGGGCCGTCGCGCCGCGGGTCCTCGCCTCGGTCTTCTCGCTCGCCCGCCCCTCGGCGCTCTCGGTCCTCCGCGAGGGACTGGGCGAGGGGACGGAGCTCGATCCGGGCCCCGAGGACCGGGGGGAGAGCTTCGCGCTCGACCCCTTCCTCCTCCTCGCCCGGGACGCCGGGCGCTCGCCGGGGCCGCGCCTCCGGGCGGTGGCCTGCCTGGGGGAGGAGGGCACCGCGGGGCTCCTCGTGGTGGAAGGGGATCCGCGGGGAGCGTGAGGCCGCGGGGGACGCCGAGGACCCGCGAAGTCCGGCGCCTCCCCCGGCGTCCTCGCGTTACGCTTGGGTAGCGGGTCGGGTCCCCTATATAATTGCCCCAGCGAGCCGAGGGGAGGCATGCAAGGGAAGACCCAGGTCTCCGCGCCCACGACGATCGTCTGCCCGACCTGCAGCGCGCGCTACGCCATGCCCCGCTACGTCGAGGGGCAGAAGTACGGCTGCCAGCGGTGCAGCGCGTCGCTGTTCTTCGGGAAGTTCGCCCTGCTCCAGGAACTGGGCCGGGGCGGCTTCGGGGTCGTCTACAAGGCCTGGCAGGCCGACCTCGAGCGGACGGTCGCGCTCAAGTTCCTCCACAGCGACAGCGAGGAGTCCGGCGAGCGCTTCATCCGGGAGGCCCGGATCGCCGCCAACCTCGCGCACCCGAACATCACCGCGATCTACGAGGCGGGGAAACACGAGGGAAAGCTCTACATCACGATGCAGTACGTGGACGGGACCACGACGAACCGCCTCGACCTCTCCCCTCGGGAGGCGGCCCAGGTGGTCCGGGACGCCGCCCTCGCGGTGGACTACGCCCACGCCCGCGACATCGTCCACCGCGACCTCAAGCCCCACAACATCATGGTCACCGAGGAGCGGAGCGGAACGACGGCGGCGCAGACCTCCAAGCGCGTCTTCGTGATGGACTTCGGGCTGGCGCGCTCGGTCACGCAGGGCAGCTCGCTGACCGCCGAGGGGCAGGTGATGGGGACCCCCGCCTTCATGTCGCCCGAGCAGGCCGAGGGAGGGGCCTGCGACGCCCGGAGCGACGTCTATTCGCTGGGCGCCACGCTCTACGCGCTCGTGACGCGCCGCTCGCCCGTGGAGGCGGAGACGCCCGTCCAGATCCTGATGAAGGTCTGCCAGGGCGCGATCACCCCTCCCCGGAAGGCGATGCCCGACATCGACCCCAACCTCGAGGCCATCCTCCTCAAGGCCATGGCGCGGGATCCCGGGGAGCGCTATCCCACGGCCGCGCGCCTGGCGGCGGACCTCTCCATGTGGCTCCAGGGGAGCACGCCGGACGCGGGCGCCACCGTCCACCTCTCCGCCTCGTCGAAGGTCGTCCGCGGCGGCGCCGCGAGCCGGCGGAAGACGGGTCCGGTCCTGGCCGCGGTCGCGGCGCTCCTGGTGGCGGGGGCGGGGGCGGTCTGGTTCCTCCGGAGGGACGCGGGCCTCGCGACGCCCGGGGACTTCACGGCTCTCCTGGTCGAGTCCGAGCCGAGGGGGGCGGCGGTTTCGATCGAAGGGATTCCCCGGACCTGGACGACGCCCGCGGAGATCCGGTCCTCGGAGCTCGGACCCTCTCCGGCGACGGTGACGCTCACGATGGCCGGCCGTCGGTCGCTGACCCGTCGGAACGTGGCCTGGACCCGGGAGCAGCCGGGCGTGGTCCGGGAGGTCCTGGAGCCGGAGCCGCCGCCGCTGCCCCTGCCGCCGTCGGTCCCGGAGCCGACGGAGGTGCTCCAGGTCCTCTCGGAGCCGCCGGGGGCCGCCGTCCGGGCCGAGGGTCTCGAAGGGAGGGAGTGGAAGACGCCGATCCATCTGACCGACCGGGATCTCCCCCCCGGCGAGCACGTGATCCACGTCGCGCTGCGCGGCTACCGCCCGGCTTCGAGGCCCGTCACGGTCGTCCGCGGACGGTCCCTCCCGCTCGCGTTCCGCCTGGAGAAGGCCCCGCCGGACGTCGCCTTCCGGGTGAGCTCCGATCCGAAGGGAGCGAGGGTCCTGCTGAACGAGCGGGAGGTGGGCCTGACCCCGTGCGAGGTCTTCCGGGACCAGGTGCCCGAGGCCGCCGCGAACCTCGAGGTCCGCATGGCGGGCTACGACTCCGTGCTCCAGCGCAAGTCGGTCGAGGAGCGGCCCGTGGACGTGGCCGTGGTCCTCAAGCGCCAGACCGGCGCCTTCCTCCTGTCCGGGGCGGCGCCGCGGGCGGAGGTCCGGGCCTTCCCGATCCCGCCGGGCCTGGGGAACGCGGGGCCGCTCGCGCTGCTCTGGAGCGAGAACCCGGCGTCGGTGGAGCGGGCGCTCGCGGCGATCGTCCCCGCCGAGGCGGCGTTCGTGACGGCGAGGCTGGCGGAGCTCTCGAAGCGTCCCGAGCCCGGGATCTCGGGGCCGGCCGCGCGGCTGGCCGGGACGCCTCCCGCGCCCGAGCCGATGAAGCCCGAGTCGAGTCTCCCGGCGGACGTGGCCGGCCGGGCGCGGATCGAGGGCGCGTGGGTGCTCCGGCGCTACGTGCTCCTCGCCTCGGCGCCCGGGGCGAAGGACTTCCTGGCGGAGGACCTCCAGCCCGAGAAGGGCCAGGAACTCAAGGTGGTCGCCGAGATGCCGGCGCTCGTGCGGGTTTCCGTCCGGACGCGGCCCGCGCTGGGGACGTTCACGGCGGTCCTGGCGGACGGGACCCGCCTTCCGGTCGTCTCCGGGGCGCCGGCGCTCCTGGTTCCGGCGGGGCCGCTGGTCCTGGAGTACGCGCCTCCTCCCGGCGACCCGCTGCTCTGCAAGCTCACGGCCACGAAGCAGGTGACGGAGGCCTTCGAGCTGACGGGGAACCTGTACGTCCTGAGCGGGATCGCGTTCGAGAACGACGGGGACGCGCCGCGCGCGGTCCGGTCCTACGCGAAGGGGCTCGAGGAAAAGGCCCCCGAGGATCCGGAGCGGGCGAAGCTTCCCGAGCGGATCCGCAAGGTCTACCGGGACTGGGCGGACGGCCGGCTGAAGAAGGGACGGGCCCTGGGCCCCGACGCCCGGCGCCGGGCGGAGGAACTCCGGAAGGACCCGTCCGCGCCGACGGGGCTCCTCCTGGACCTCTACTCCGCGGAGGATGCGACGCGCGAGTCCAGAGGGGCGGCGGCGGCCGGCCTGGCGATGGCGCACGCGCGGCTCAAGCAGCCCTTCGAGGCGATGGAATGGCTGGAGCGGGCGCTGCGCGAGGGGACGGACCCCGGGGCGGAGGCCGAGGCCGCCGTGGCGGCGCTCGCCCGGGGGGCGCCCGGGCTGGGCCAGCGCGGACAGGACGCGGTCGCGTCGATCGCGGCGCTCCGGAAGGCGGCGCTGCGGAAGCCGGTCTACCTGGGGCTCCGGACGAGCGGGGTGGCGGAGCGGGGGGTCCGGGTGGACGGGATCGCGAAGGGCTCTCCGGCCGCGGCGGCGGGATTCCAGTTCGGCGAGCTGGTGATCGAGGTCCGGGGCCTCCCGGTGCGGACGCCCGAGGAGCTCGACGCCGCGGTCGAGGCGGCCGGGGCGGGGGCCGAGCTCGAGGTGAAGGTCGACCGGCTGGGCGAGCCGGTCGCGATCGCGGTGAAGCTGGCCGAGGCGCCCGCCCAGGCTCCCGAGTTCCTCCAGCCGCCTCCCCGGGTGGGCGTGGTCCAGCTCGTGCACGAGAAGTTCGGGACGTTCGTGAAGCTGGACGAGGGGGCCCAGGCCGAGCCCGGGGACCTGCTCGAGGTGACTCGGAACGGGGAGCGCGTGGGCGAGCTCACGGTGGGGAAGCTCCTCCGGGCCGACGCCATCTACACGCACGGCGGCGCCGAGTGCCGGCCGGGCCGGGGCTCGGTGCGCAAGGAAGACGAGGTCCGGAAGGCGAGGAAGTGATGACGAAGATCGCGGCGATCCTGGCCCTCCTCATCCCCGCCTCCGCCTGCCGTTCCCACGCCGCGCGGGCGGCGAGGGAGGAGGCGCAGGTGGTGGCGCTCTCGGTCCGCACGGAGCCGCCGGGGGCCCGGGTCAGGGTCAACGGGCTCGACCGGGGCTGGACGACGCCCTGCGACGTGGCGGACTACTCGCTGCGCCGGGGGCCGCTCGACGTGGAGATCGCCCTCGAGGGGCACCGGACGTCCCGTCATCGGGTGACCTACGACGGCCGCATGCCCGCGCACCTCTCGGTCCGGCTGGCCGCGGACGACGCGGGCACGGTCGTGCTCGTGAACGCCGCGGCCGGCGCCGCGGCGTACCTCCTCCGGGTGCCGCCCGACGCGGCGGACCCGGGGACTTTCGTCCGGCTGTGGAGCGAGAACGAGCCGGCCCTCCAGGAGGCGCTGTCGCGGATTTCGGACGAGGACGCGCGCCGCGCGCCGATGCGGATCCGGGACCTGGCCCGGATCGGCTCGCCCGCGGTGCGCGCCCTGGCCGGGGTCAAGGCGGGGAAGCTGGGGGCGGTTCCGGACCCGAGGCCGGTCGCGCGGAAGGCGGTGGCGGACCTGAACGGCATCGCGCGGTTCGCCGACGTCCCCGGGGGGGAGCTCCTCCACGTGTTCGCGACGCGCGCGGGCGCGACGGACTTCCACCGTCCCGGGGTGACGCTGGCCGCCCGGGAGGAACTGACGATCGACGCCGCCATGGCGCCCCGGCCGGTGGAGAAGCCGGCCCTGCCGGCCGCGCCCGCCGAGAACGTGCGCGGGCCCGTCCCCCCCCGGATGGTCCGGGTGCGATCGCCCGGAGGGCTGGTGCGCGTGAGCGTGGCGGGGAAGCCGGTGGCGGAGCTGACCTCGAAGCCGGGGGAGCTCGTGCAGCTGTCGGTGCCGGAGGGTCCCGTGCGGGTCGAATTCGCGGACGCGAAGACGGGGGAGCTCACGCACTCGGTGGACCTCCTTCCCGACCGTCCCGAGCCGCCGGCCGCGGCCGAAGGGGAGCGGGTGGGGCAGGTCCAGCTCGTCCACCCGGTCTACGGGGTCTTCGTCCGGCTCGACGCGGGGCTTCAGGTCTCGCCCGGGGACGAGATCGTGATCGCGCGGGAGGGCCTGGAGATCGCGCGGGCGACGGTGGTGCGGGTGGCGGGGGCGGACGAGACCTATCCGGACGGGGCCGCGCAGGTGGGGCGTGCCTCCGGGATCCGGAAGGGCGACGAGGTCCGCCGCCCGAGATAGAGGAGGGACGAGCGATGCGACGGATCGCGGTGCTGGCGGCGGCGCTGGCGGTGCTGGGGCCGGCCTGCAAGAAGAAGCAGCAGATCCCGGTGGACGTCAGCGAGGCGAAGGACATCCCGCGCGAGATCGCCCTCCAGAAGCTCCAGGAGCTGCTTCCCACCGCGGCGACCGTCAGCTCCACGGTTCCGAAGGAGTCCTACAAGGCCTCCGAGGTGAAGGACTGGAGGGTGGGCGACCTGGGACTGGAGATCGTCCCCCAGAACGCCAAGGACAAGACCCTCTCGCTGGCCTACCAGGACATGACCGAAGTGCGGCTCGACCAGTCGGGGAGGACGTTCCTGGCGCGCGTCTTCAGCGTCCACCAGGCGGACAAGGGGAAGGAGCACCTCGCCTTCTCCTGGAGCGCGCAGGAGGCGCCGCGCCAGGTGGTGGAGCTCCTCGAGGCGGTGCGGCAGAAGCGGTGAAGGCGGCTCAGGCCGACCGGACCATCCACTTCCAGACCTCCCGGAGGCCCGGCCGCTTGCCGTAGAGGAGGAGGCCGACCCGGTAGAGGCGGGCCGAGACCTTGAGGGCGAGCGCGGTCGAGGCGGCGAGGACCAGCATGGACCCGGCGATGTCGATCCACGGCGTTCCGGCGGCGTCGATGCTGTAGCGGAACATCATCGTCGTGGGCGCGGTGAAGGGGACGAAGGAGAAGACGCGCGCGATCGCCCCCTGGGGGTCCTCGAGGAGGGCGACGAGGACGAAGGCGGGCGAGGCGCCCACGAGGGACCACACCGAGGCCATCTGCTGGCTCTCCCTGAAGTTGGTCCCGAGCGCCCCGAAGCCGAGCATGAGCGAGCCGAAGAGGAGGTAGCCCAGGAGGAAGTAGGCGAGGCACATCGCGAAGGCGGCGGGGGCGATCGCGATCTGGACCGCGAAGCCCGCCAGGCCCAGGACGGGGACCGTGACCCAGACCAGGAGCTGGAGGAGGCCCGCGGCCCCGAGGCCGAGCAGCTTCCCGAGCATGAGCTGGTCCGCCGTCACCGAGGAGAGCACCATCTCCATCACGCGGTTCTCCTTCTCCTCCGCCATCCCCTGGAGCAGGTACTGGCTCGAGGTGAAGATGGAGACGAAGAGGAGGAGGAAGAAGCCGTACGCGGCGGCCGAGCGCTTGAACGCGGCCATCCCGTCCTCGTCCGAGGTCCGTCCCGAGGCGTCGACGAACTCGAGGCTGAAGGGAGCCGGGTCCCTGGCCCGGGCCAGGCGGGCGGGCTCCACGCCGCGGAGGACGTTCTCGAGGAGCCAGTCGTCGAAGCCCTGCGGGAGCGGCGCCCGGTCGAGCGTGGAGATCGTGAGGCGCCTCATCGAGACGATCTTGAGCCGCCCGGGCCCCAGGTAGTCCGGGGGGACGACGACGAAGGAGGCGAGCTCCTTGTCCCGGAGCGCGAGGCGGGCGGGCTCCTCGGACGCGAAGCGGCGGACCTGGAAGCCGCGGGGGGCGGTCTCGAGGCCGCCCCAGAGGTCGATCAGGCCCACGGGCTTGCCCGAGATCGCCCGCTCGGACTCCTGGACGGTGTGCCGGGCCAGGAGGAGCATGCCGCCCCCGATCCCCAGGAAGAGGAGGGGGAAGACGAGGGTGGCCACGACGAACCACGCCCGCTTCACGGTCGCGGAGAACTCGTGGCGGGCGACGATCCAGGCCTTCCTCACGGCTTCACCGCCCGGACGAAGACCTCGTCGAGGGAGGGCAGGGCGCGCTCGAAGCGGCGGATGCGGACGCCCCGGGACACGAGCGAGGCGAGGAGGGCCTCGGGGCTCGAGCCGGGCCGCAGCCACGCCCGGAGCGCGGGGCCCCGGGGCTCGGTGCGCTCGACCAGGGGGTCGCCCGCCACGTCCCCCTCGGCCTCGAGGAGGACGGAGTGGTCCGCAAACCGCTCGCGGATCGCGCCGACCTCCCCCTCGAGGACCGTCCGCCCCCGGTCGAGGAGGAGGACCTGGCGGCACATCGCCTCGACCTGGTCCATTCGGTGGGAGGACAGGACGATGGCCGCCCCCCGGGCCGCGTGCTCCTTCATGAGGTCGGTGACGAGCACGCGGTTGACGGGGTCGAGGCCCTCGAAGGGCTCGTCGAAGACGACGAACTCGGGTTCGGAGAGGAGGACGGCGGCGATCTGGACCTTCTGCTGCATGCCCTTGGAGAGCTCGCGCATGCGCTTTCGCCGCGTTTCCAGGAGGCCCACGCGGTCGAGCGCGGCCTCGGCGCGTCGGGCCGCCACGTGGGAGGGCAGGCCCTTGATCTCGCCCAGGAAGCGGAGGACGTCGCCCACGCGCTGCCGCTGGTAGAGCCCGCGCTCCTCGGGGAGATAGGCGACGCGGTCCTTGGTGGCGGGGCCCGGCTCCGCTCCCAGGACGCGGATCTCGCCCGCGTCGGGGCGGGTGATGTCCATCACCATCCGGAGCAGGGAGGTCTTTCCCGCGCCGTTGGGGCCCAGGAGCCCGAAGACCTGGCCGGGCTCGACCGAGAGCGAGACGGCGTCCACGGCGATCTTGGTCCCGTAGGACTTCGAGACGCCGCGGACCTCCAGGGCCGGCATCTAGCCCAGCTCGCCGACGTTCTTGACGATCTTTCCCACGAGCCCGTAGGCCTTCGCCTCTTCGGGCGAGAGCCAGAAGTCGCGGTCGGCGTCCCGCGTGACCTGCTCGGCGGTCTTCCCGGTCTCGGCGGCGACGATCTGGTTGTATCGCTCCCGGAGCTTGACGATCTCCTCGGCGCTGATCAGGATGTCGCTCGCGGAGCCCTGGACGAACGTGGAAGGCTGGTGGAGAAGGAAGCGGGAATTGGGGAGGGAGAATCGGCGCTCGCGGGGCGGGGCGAGGAAGACCATGATGGCCGCGCTGGCGCAGAGGCCGTTGACGACGGTGCGGACCGGGGGCTTGACGAAGCGGAGGGCGTCGAAGATCGCGAAGCCGCTGTCGGCCGCGCCGCCGGGCGAGTTCACGTAGACGGTGATCGGCGCCTTCTCGTCCTGCTGCTGCATGAGGAGGAGCTGGGCGTGGACCTTCCTCGCGATCTTGTCGGAGATGGGCTCGTAGACCTGGATCGCCCGGGTCTTGAGGAGCTGCTTGAGGAGGCTGCCCTCGCCCTCCTTCTCCTTGTCGTCACCGTCGTCGGCCATCCGGAAATCGTGGATCATGGATCTCTCCTGTCGGCCTTGGTTTCCCCGGCCGGGTGTCCGCCTCCGCGTCGGCCTCCGGCCGCCGCTACGGCGTGACAGCCTTCGCTCCCGTCTCGCATCGCTCGGCGAACCCGCTTCGCGCCCGTGGTTCGACTCGCCGGGGCCCCTCGCTTCGCTCGGGCCCGGCTCGCTCACCACACTTCGACTCGGCCGGCAAGCCAGTGCTTGCACTGAGCGAGGCCGGCGGAGCCGGCCGAGTCGAAGTGGGCGTGGACAGACTCGAACTGTCGACCTTTCGCTTATCAAGCGAATGCTCTAACCAACTGAGCTACACGCCCGTCCTCAGGTCAAAGATCGCCGGTCCGTTCGGCCCTTCCGGCCCGGCGAGGTCGGAGGGGCCGAACGGCCCGCCTAGGCTCCGCTTCGGCGGGCGGGTTGCTGGGTTGCCGGGACGAAGCTCGTCGGGCGGTCCGCCTTCGCGTCGGCCTCCGGCCTCCGCTTCGGCGTGACAGCCTCCGCTCTGCCTCCGCTTCGCTCCGGCCAGCGGAGGCTGGTGGACCCGACCGGGATCGAACCGGCAACCTCCTGGTTGCAAACCAGGCGTTCTCCCATTGAACTACGGGCCCCTCGGCAAAGGCGGGTCCCGGAGCCGCTTCTATATAATCTTCGGTCCGGGGACGGTCAACGCTTTCTTGTGAACGCGGGGAGAGGGCGGGAGAATCCCTCTTCCGGCCGCGCCCTAGCGGCGACGCAGGGGGTCGACGTCGGGCAGCGACGTTCCATCGGTCCGCGCCACCCGCTGGAACCGCCACCAGCGCGTGGTGGGAGAGGGCATGTCCACGCGGACGATCATCCACTCTTCGGGCTTCATGAGGTAGGCGGCGAGCTGCTTCTGGGAGGCGGGGTACATGAGGTCCGTGAAGACGTCCACCGTCTCGAGTTTCCGGTTCCGGTCGACGGGCACTTCGGGGGCGGTGCCGGTGGCCTCGGCGGCCCCGGCGGCGGGGGGCGGGCGGGTGGCCGCGGCGGCCGCGTTGGCCTGCTGCTGGGCCTGGAGGCGGAGGAGGGCGGCCTGCTCGGTGACGCTCGGCGCGCTGGCGCTGCCCATCGGGGAGGCGCCGGAGGCCCCGTCCGTGGGGGCGGTCAGGCAGGAGGCCAGCAGGGGGAGCGCCAGGGAAAGGTACCGCATAAGCCCCGCCATCATACCACCTAGGACGGGCGGTGCGAGCGATTTTACGCCTTCCGGGCGGACATCCCGCGCGGAGCGACGTCCTAATGTACGGGGGGCGAGAGCGATGGGCGGATGGGAGCCGGGCGCCGTAACCTGGCGCTCGATCGTCGAGCCGGAGGAGCGGGTCACCGTGCTCCGGGGCCTTCCGGCTCTTTCCCCGGCCTCGTACGAGCGGTACTACGGACGGCACGCGCGGAGCCGGTCGGAAGCGGCCGCGGACTGGCTGCACGCCGTCTCCTCCTTCGCCTTCTCCTGCGTGGTCCACCTGCTCGTCCTCATCCTCCTGGTCGAATTCGTCTACATCGCGGTCCCGATCGTCGAGGACACGGTGCTGACGGCCCAGCTCTACCGCCCGAGCGCGACGCCGGACGTGCCCAGCCCGGAGCCCGTCGCCAAGGCCGGGGAGGAGCCCAAGCGGGAGACGCCCGCCGAGGCGCCGAAGACGGCGGAGGAGCCCGTGCCCGAGAAGGCGCCCGTCCTCCCCGTGATCGGGAAGGGGGCCTCGAGCGAGGAGTCGCGGCTCTTCCCGGTGGGCGTGATCGAGAGCGTGTCCTCGATCCCCGAGACGGACGTGGCGCTCTTCGAGGGGACGGGGCTCTTCGACCACCGGGGCGAGGGAGGGCGGCGGGCGGCGGTGGGCCGCTACGGGGGGAACGCGGCGAGCGAAGCGGCGGTGGAGCTCGGGCTCCGGTGGCTCGCGGCGCACCAGGGGCGGGACGGCGGATGGTCGGCGGGCCAGTTCGCGTCCCAGTGCCCCCCGCGGGAGCTGTGCGGCGACAAGCGCGGGCAGGCGGGATGCGACCACGGGGTGACGGGCCTGGCGCTCCTGGCGTTCCTCGGCGCGGGCTACACCCACGTCCGGGGGCCGTACCAGGCCACCGTCGAGCGCGGGATCCAGTGGCTCCTCCGTCGGCAGGATCCGTCGGGCTTCTTCTACGATTCCTCGCAGGGGGCCGCGGTCGGAGGGATGTACGGGCACGGCGTCTGTGCCTTCGCGCTCGGGGAGGCGGCGGCGATGACGCTCGACCGCTCGCTCCTGCCCCCGCTCCAGAAGGCGGTCGACGCGAGCGCCGCCTCCCAGCAGTTCAACGGCGGCTGGTGGTACGGCCCCGACCCCAAGGAGCGCAGGAGCGAGTTCACCCTTTCGGTCTGGCACATGATGGGGCTCATGGCCGCGGAGAAGGCGGGCGCGGCGGTCCCCCCCGAGGTCCTCAGCCGCGCGAAGCAGCACGTCCGGGACTCGACGGACCCGGGCGGGGGCGTCTACTACAGCGCGAAGGGGAACATCACGCTCGGGGCGACGGGGGCGGGGCTCTTCGCCCGCTGCATGTTCGGGATGGCCGAGGGGGGCGCGCTCGACCGCGGCCTGGCCTGGTGCGACCGGCAGGAAGGCATGGCGCCGGAGCTCGGGCGGCAGCAGCAGTGGGAGTACATCTACTACTGGTATTACCGGACCCTGGTCTCCTTCCAGATGCAGGGCCGGACGTGGCGGGACTGGAACCGGAAAATCCGGCCCTATCTCGTGACCTCTCAGCGGACGAAGGGCCACGCCGCGGGATCGTGGACCGCGATCGACTACAGCGCCGGAGGGACGGTCTATTCCACGGCCCTCGCCGTGCTGATGCTCGAGACCTACTACCGGTACCTCCCCATGGCGGGCGACCGCGGGGCGATCCTCGCGTCCCTCGTGGATGCCGGCGGGGAGGAGGAGGTCCTCACTCCGGAGGAGGAGCGGCGCCTGGACGAGATCGTCCCCCCCAAGCCCGCGGTCCTCGAGGAGCGCCACCGCCGGGACCTGGCGGAGGCCCGGAAGAAGCTGCTTTCCGAGCGTCCCGAGGAGCGCTACATCGCCGCCCGGAAGCTCGCGGAGTTCGAGGAGAAGGGGGCGGTCCGCGACATGATGGCCGCGGCGCTGAAGGCGGAGGGCCGGCTCAAGGCCGCGCACCTCCTCTTCGTGGGCCGCCTGAAGTGCGAGGAGTCGATCCCGTTCCTGATCGGCCAGCTGGACACGCACGACGAGCTGGTCCGGGGCGGGGCCGTCTCGGCCCTGATGAACGTGACGGGCGCCTACATCTCGGAGCCCGAGCGCTGGAAGGACTGGTACCGGGACTACCTCAAGCGCAAGGCCCCCAAGTAGGAATCGGGAATCAGGAATCGGGAATCGGGGGAGGGAGGCCTCCTGCCCTCCCGCGATTCCCAATTCTCGATTCCCGATTCTCGATTCCCGATTCCCGGTTCCCCGGATCGCTTGCAACAGCGCCGCGGCCATGTCCGTAATACTAGGGACTCACAGGGAGACCTCCGCATGCGATTCCTCCTTTCCTTCCTCGCGATGGCCGGCTCGGTCGCCTGCGCGCCCGAGAGCGGAGGCGACGGATCCGTCGCCGAGGCGCTCCGGAAGATCGACGAGAAGGTCCTCCGGGACCACATCGGATTCCTGGCCAGCGACGAGCTCGAGGGGCGGGCGGCGGGCTTCCCCGGCAACGACAAGGCCGTGGACTATCTCGTCGCCCGGGTGGAGGAGCTCAAGCTCGTCCCCGCGGGCGAGTCCGGCTACCTCCAGGAGCTGTCGTTCCGAGGCGGCCGCAAGGCCAAAAACGTGATCGCCCTTCTGGAGGGCGGGGATCCGAAGCTGAAGGACGAGTTCGTGGCGATCGGCTGCCACCTCGACCACGTGGGCCGGCGGGGCCAGGAAGTCGGAGGGCAGTCGCCGGGGGGCCCGGAGGGGGACGAGATCTGGAACGGGGCGGACGACAACGCGAGCGGGACCGCGGCGGTGCTGGCCGTGGCGAGGGCCTTCGCCGAGGGGAAGCTGCGGCCCCGGCGCTCGGTGCTCTTCTGCTGGTGGAACGCCGAGGAGGCGGGTCTCCTGGGCTCGAAGCACTGGGTGCGGAACCCGACGCGGCCCCTCCACAAGGTCGTCTACTACCTGAACCTCGACATGGTGGGCCGGAACCCGGACCGGCCGATGGACATGGAGGGGACGAGGAACGCGGAGGGAGACGCGCTCGAGAAGCTCATCGGCGCGGCGCTCGGGGCGGAGGGGGTCAAGTTCACCCCCTTCGAGCATTCCAACGAGGCGATGTTCCGCTCCGACGGGGCCTCGTTCCTCCAGCAGGGGATCCCGGCCTCGATGATGTTCACCTCGTGGCACGCCGACTACCACAAGACCGGGGACCACGCCGAGAAGATCGCCTATCCGAACCTCGCGCGGATCGCCCGGGCGGCCTTCCGGATCGTGCACGGGGTCGGGAGCCTGGACGCCACGCTCCGGCTCAACCCGGACGTCCCGCTCGGGGGCAAGCCCCTCCGGATCCGGGGCGAGGACCTGGCGGGGAAGGGGGCCTTCCGGGTGACCCAGGTGACGCCGGGGAGCGTCCTCGACCTGGCCGGGCTCAGGGCGGGGGACGTGGTGACGGGCCTGGGCGGGCAGCCCCTCCCGGAGCTCCGCCCGCTGGCCGAGTTCTGGAAGCGCGTCCAGGCGGCGAAGTTCGACCAGGCGGTCCGGATCGACCTGGAGCGGGCGGGGGCAGCCACGATCCTCGACGTCACCTGGCCGAGGAAACCGAACTAGGCGGGCGGGAGAGGCGGGGCGCGCTCACTTCCGGGGCGACTCGGTCGGGGTCGCCCGGTGGATGTCGTCCATCACGACCTTCATCCCGAGCGGGCAGAACTGCCGGTGCTTGATCCAGGTGTAGCAGATCAGCTCGCCGGCGCCGTGGGGGCCGGAAAGGGGTTTCTTGCCTTGGGCGCGCCGCAGGCGCGCCCTCCCGGCCGCGAAGCGGCCGTGGTCGTTCCCCGCGCCGCGAAGCGGCGCGATTCGGGCCGCGCAGCGGCCCGATGGGAGGACTTCCAGGGTTTAAAAAGGCGGATGGCAAGAGGGGCCTCGGCGCACGGTTGGGACGCGACGCTTCGGCCAACGGAGATGACGTCCGCTTCCGCGCCTTCCGGCGCTTCGGCGCGACTTCGGGCCCTTTCACTCTACGATGTCGCAGAGCCTGGGTGGACTCTCTCTTCCCGTCGATCCCTTCCTCGCGGAAGGGTCCTTAGAAAGGAGGTGATCCAGCCGCAGATTCCCCTACGGCTACCTTGTTACGACTTAGCCCTCCTCACACGTTTTACCCTGGGCCGCGCCCTCCTTGCGGTTGGGCAACGAACTTTAGGTACCCCGTGCTTGGGTGGCTTGACGGGCGGTGTGTACAAGGCTCGGGAACATATTCACCGCGGCGTGGCTGATCCGCGATTACTAGCGATTCCGGCTTCACGGAGGCGAATTGCAGCCTCCGATCCGAACTGGGGCCGGCTTTTTGAGATTGGCTCCCCCTCGCGGGTTGGCAACCCTTTATACCGGCCATTGTAGCACGTGTGTTGCCCCGGACATAAGGGCCATGATGACTTGACGTCATCCCCACCTTCCTCCCATTCGACACGGGCAGTCCGACTAGAGTGCCCCCTTGCGGGGTTGCAACTAGTCGCAGGGGTTTCGCTCGTTACGGGACTTAACCCAACATCTCACGACACGAGCTGACGACAGCCATGCAACACCTGATGAAGGCTCCCCTTTCGGGGTCGTCGCCGTTTCCGGCTCCTACCACCTCCACTTCAAGCCCGGGTAAGGTTCTTCGCGTTGCATCGAATTGAACCACATGCTCCACCGCTTGTGCGAGCCCCCGTCAATTCCTTTGAGTTTTAACCTTGCGGCCGTACTCCCCAGGCGGGACACTTAACGCGTTAGCTGCAGCAAAGAAAGGCAAGCCTTCCTTCACTCAGTGTCCATCGTTTACGGCTGGGACTACCAGGGTATCTAATCCTGTTTGCTCCCCCAGCTTTCGCACCTCAGCGTCAGGAACGCGCCAGTCGCTCGCTTTCGCCTCCGGCGTTCCTCCTGATATCTACGCATTTCACCGCTTCACCAGGAGTTCCAGCGACCCCTCACGCCCTCGAGCCCGGTATTTTCAGCCGCCGTTCCGCCGGTAAGCGACGGGATTCCACGACTGATTTGCCGAGCCGCCTACGTGCCCTTTACGCCCAGTGAATCCGAACAACGTTCGCACTCTCCGTATTACCGCAGCTGCTGGCACGGAGTTAGCCGGTGCTTCTTCCTGAGGTTAGGTCAGTGTTCTTCCCTCATGAAAGGGGTTTACAACCCGAAGGCCTTCATCCCCCACGCGGTGTCGCTGCGTCAGGCTTTCGCCCATTGCGCAAGATTCCCTACTGCTGCCATCCGTAGATGTCTGGGCCGTGTCTCAGTCCCAGTGTGGCCGTTCAACCTCTCAGTCCGGCTACCCGTCATCGCCTTGGTGGGCCGTTACCCCGCCAACTAGCTGATAGGCCATGGACCGCTCCCCCTGCGACTTGCGTCTTTGAGCAGCAGACGATGCCGCCCGCTGCCATCATTCGGTATTAGCCCACCTTTCGGAGGGTTATCCCCAACAGGGAGGTACGTTATCCATGTATTACGCACCCTTCCGCCGCTGTACTCGCCGAGTTGCCCCGGCTTTCTCGCTCGACTTGCATGTATTAGGCACACCGCCAACGTTCGTTCTGAGCCAGGATCAAACTCTTCAATCAACTTTCTGATCGAAGAGAGATGATCTTGGTTGAAGAAGCTCCAGGTTATTCGGAGCCTGGTTAAAACCCAGAAGTTCATGCCTTTCGGCATGCTCTCGGGCCCCATCTCCTCCCGCCTCCGCCAAGGCTACGGCGGGGCAAGCCCGCGCTTTCGCCTTCTTGGAAGTGGTCGTCCTCTTGCCATCCGTTAAGACGCAAAAGTTTCGATGGGTCAGTTGGCTCTGACCCGCTTTTCAAAGAGCTCCCAGGCGCCCTTCAGGGACAACAGCATCCCACCCAGCGATCCGTGGGTTTGACGCCGAAAGGCACTCCACCTGAGAGAGCCGACTACTGAACACCGCGGATTATAGCCGCGTTGGGAGTTCTGTCAAGCGTTATCGTCCGATGCGCGAAACCCGGCGGGCGGGGATTCTGACGGATCAGCGGACCAGGAGCAGCGTCCAGTAGTGCGCCTGGGGAAACTCGGCCGAAGGGGACGGGTCCCGCGCGTACCCCGCTCCGGCGTGCGTCCAGGATTCGCCCTCCAGGTTCAGGCGGTGCGAGGGAGAGTGGAGCCACGCCTCGAAGACCGCCTGGGGCGCGGCGTAGCCGGTCGCGATGTTCTCGCCGACGCGCGTCCAGTCGATGCCCGCCCCGGTCAGCCGCTCTCCCGGCGCCCAGCTCTCGGGCGTCGAGTGGTCGAAGAAGCGGTGCTCGATCATGTGGGTCGAGTGGCCGCGGGCGAGGTCGCGCAGCGCCGGGGCGTCCACCAGGGCGTGCAGGCCCAGCGCCACCCGGTGCGCGTTCACGAGCCGGAGGAGCTCCCCCTCGAAGACGAGCGTCCCGGGGTCGTCCGTGGGCCGCGCCAACGTGTGCCCGTTGGCATAGAGCACCGGCTCGGGCTTCGGTGAGGCGCCGGCCTCCGCGGAACCCTCCCCGTCGCAGGCCGCCGCCGCGAGGGCCGCCACGGCCGCGACGAGCGCCTTCCCCGCCGTCCGCATCACGCGGGAAGTATATCGTCCCGGGACCGCGGAGGACGGCCTCATTTCCGGGTGAACCTCATCCGGAGCTCGGGGCTCGTCTTCCCGGCCTCCACCATCACCTGCGGGCGGTCCGTGGACTGGAAGTCCTGGGCCTCGACCTCCACCCAGTAGACCCCGGGCGCCACGTCCGGGACCACGAAGATCCCGCCCGGCGGGTTCGTGAAGTAGCGCGTGTCCACCCGGAGCACCTGCTTCACGTCCTCCTCGTGCCGCGACAGGATCACCACGAAGTGCTCCGGGATCTCACCCCCCTCCACGCGTCCCGCGATCGTCCCGGGCCGCGGAAGGCGGAACTCGAGTCCGTCCGTGTTCGGCCGGATCCCCCGCCGGATCACCGTCCCGTGGCCCGGGGCCGACACGGAGGCGTTCACCGGGGCGTCCGTCAGGCCGTACATGCCGAACTCGCCGTTCCGGTCCGACTGCGTCACGCCTCCGCTCCCGAGGTTCCCGATCATCACCCGGGCCCCCTCGATCGGCCGGCCCTCCTCGTCCAGGACCCGGCCCGTCACCCGCGCCCCCACCTCGAGCGCCACGTTCACTTCGTACGTCTCCGTCCCTTGAAAGAACGTGAAGTCGCCCCGCTCGGCCACCTTGAACCGCTCGTGGCGGAAACGGAGGCCGTAGTCCCCCCGGGAGACCGGCGGAAGCTCGTAGAGGCCCCGGGCGTCGCTCGTCGCCCCCATCGAGGGGCCGAGGGGGGACTTCGTCTTCCCGTCGGTCAGGAGGACGCTCGCGTTCGGAAGCGGGGTCCCTCCGGTGTCGGTGACCCGCCCGTGGATCCGGCCGCCCTTCTGGAGCTCCACGCGAACCTCGGACGTCCCCCCGGCCGCCACTTCCGAACGGGCCTCGCCCGGAAGGTAGCCCGGATGGCGGACGCCCACGACGTAGGGGCCGGGAGGCATCCCCTGGATCAGCCGCGAGCCGCTCTCGGGCGTCTCGAAGCTCCGGTGGTCGTCGACTCCTTCCCGCTGGACGATGACGGACGCCCCCCCCAGCGGCGACGCCGCGGCCGTGACGAAGATCCGGAGCGAGCCCGCTTGCGCCTCGGGAGGGGAGGCGGCGGGCTCCTCGGGAGGCTTCTCCCGGACGCGGGGCCCGGGGACGGCGTCGGGCCCTCCGTTCGCGGTGGGAGAAGGGCGCTTTGCCAGGCGAGGCGTGCCGGCGGCGTTCCACCAGAGGAGGAGCGCCCCGATCAGCAAGGCGATCAGGGGGATCGCGACGGCCGCCTTCTTCACGTCACGCCTCGATCAAAGGAAAAGGCCCCGACGGGCTTCCACCCCCCGGGGCCTTTCCGGAATTCCGATCCCGCTACGGCACGAGAGCCGGATTGGTCGCCATCATGCACGACCAGTAGTACTGCTCGGAGAACCCGGTCCAGTAGCCGACGCCCAGGTGGGTCCACTGCTGGGAGCCCGCCTGCAGGACTCCATTGTTGATGAACCAGTTACTGGCGCTGGAGGCATCCGGGTAGTTGGGGCCCGAGATCACCGCTGCCGCCGCGCCCTGCGTGGCGATCTTGCACTTGGCCGTGCGTCCGGCGGGAGCCACGCCGCCGGTGAAGAACGTGTCCGTGGACGGGCTGTTGATCGTCAGCGGACCCGCATGGTAGATGGCGATGTGCTTGCAATGGGCCCGGACGCTCTTGCGGATGTTCAGGTGCATGGGGAGGAGGACGTTCTGGAAGCCGCCCCCGCCGATGGGGAAGCCGCCGCCGCCGAGGAAGCCGCCGCCCGCGCCCACGCCCAGCACCTGCTGCCGGTAGGCGTTGATGAAGCTCGCGCAGAGGTCCTCGGGGTTCGTGATCGTCCCCGAGGCGGTGTGCGTGCTCAGGGGATGAGGGCTTTCCGGATCCGCCTGGGGGAGGTACTGGTCCGGAAAATACCAGGTGCGCTCGTCCTGGCTCGAGATCACGCCGCCGCCCCCGCTGTTGACGGGCGTGTTGGGGTCCACCCACTGGAGCGGGGAGGAGCCGCCCGCCCCGGCCGTGCCGTTGGGGCCGGAGGCCTGGTTGTTCCACTGGAGCGGGGTGAACACGCCTCCCCCGACCCCGCCGCTGCCGCTCTTGCTGTCGTCGTCGCTGCACGACGACCCGTTCATGAGGCCCGCGGCCACCAAGGCCAGCACCACCGAGCCCCAACGCTTTCCGCTCGCCATAGCCGTCACTCCCTATTAAAGGGTCCTCGCATCCTATCCTTACGGTCCCGGTGCTTCAAAAGGTATCTACTTCGAGATGTCCTCGAAGTCCGCCTTCGTCATCCAGCCGATCTCGACGTCGTCGAAGCGCGTCTCGCCGTCCTGGGCGAGTTCCTGGCGCGCATGTCCGCCGATCGAGACCTGGAGCGCCTTGGCCTTGACGGGGTTCGGGCCCGCGTGGAGCGTGAGCCCCTCCCGGCGGACGGCGACCTGGTCCCGGGTGATCCACAGCTCCAGGGTCTCCCACTCCTGGGCGCAGGGGACCTCCTTCTTCCAGAGGGCGGCCTGGGTGGCCTCGGACCAGAGCTGGACCGTTGCGCCCCGGCGCTCCAGCGAGAGCCCGTGGGCCGGACTGGAGCGGTTGAGGGCGATCCCGGTGATCCGGTCCTCGTCGGCCTGCGCGTGCCACAGGCGGACCCGGATCCGGAGCGGGGTCTCGTTCGAGGGGGCGAAGGCCTGGCGGATCTCGAGGGACGCCGAGCGCGGCCAGTCCTTCCTGGACCCCAGGGCCGCCACGCGGGTCACCTGGTCGAGGGCCTTCTTCGCGGCGTCGCTCGTGCCGGGCCCCAGGTGGTCGGAACTCACCTGCGGCGCCGGCTTCGCGCCGAACTGGAGGCTGAGCGAGCCGTCCTTGACGGCGAGCTTGAGTCCGGAGGAGGGGTCCGCCTGCGGGGCCCAGAACGGCTGCCAGCGCCCGCGGTCGAAGGCTTCCCGCACGACCACCTTGGAGCCGGGGGCGGAACGGACCGAGAGGGCGATGTTCCTCCCGGCCACGGCGTACTGGTCGGGGCCGAGCTCCACGAATCCCCCGTCGAGCCGGGAGAGCCGGACCCGGCCCTCCTTCACTTCGCAGCGGGTGGAGACGTCCGTCACGTTGAGCGAGAGTCGCGTCCCGAGCACCCGGGCCTCCGCGTGCGGGGTGGCGAAGACGAAGGGCTCGCCGTGATCCTGCTTGGCCACCTGAGCGGCCACGACGCCGCGGGCGACGGAGAGACGCTTTCCCCGGGCGGGCTCGGAGATCCCGGTGAGCGAGGTGTCCGATCCCAGGACCACGCGGGAGCCGTCGGCGAACTCGAGGACCGCCTGGCTTCCGGCGCCGACGGTCTCGACGCCCTCGCCGACGAGGAGCCGCAGGTCCGCGCGGCCGGGGACCCGCTTGCCCTCGATCAGGGCGAAGACGGCGCCCTGGACGCGGTCGAGCATGGCGACGGCCGGAAGCGTTTCGCGCGGCGGAGCCGGCGGCGCGGGCGCCGGGACCGGCTTCTCCTCCCGGGCGACCTCGGGGGGCGCGGGTTTCGGGGGCTCGGGCGCCTGGACCGCCTGGGGCTCCGGGTTGGGCCGGGGCGGGGCCTCGGCCACGGCCTCCTTCCGCTCCGGGACGGGAGCGGGGGGCGGGAGCGGCCTGGGCTGTTCCAGCTTCTCGCGCGTGATCTCCTCGAGGACCTCCTCGACACGGACCCGCTCCTCGCGGGCCTGTTCCGGCTCCGGGTCGGCCGGACGGGCGGCTTCGGGCGCGACGGGGACCTCGGCCGTGCCCGGCCCGACGTTCCCCGCGGGGCTGCGGAGGAGGACTCCCCCCAGGACGGCCGCAAGGGCCGCGGCCGCCAGGCCCGCCGCCCACGCGCGCCGGAAGGCGGGGCGGGGGTAGGAAACGCTGCGGGTGGACGAAATGGCCGGCGCCCGGCCCATCAGCTCCCAGACCTTGCGGAGCCGGGTCTCGCGGGCCGCGCAGGCCGCGCACGAGGCCGCATGGGCGCGCAGGGCGTCCAGATCCGCGCGGGTGGCGTTGCCGCTGAGAACCCGCGCGATCAGCGCTTCGGTCGTCCCGCACCCGTCGTTCATGGTCGGTCTCTTCACAGTCCACCCCGCGGAACCCCTAGCCGAAAATGCAACTATTCCAGGAAGTCCCGGAGCCTCCCCTCGAGTTCGCGGAGGGCCCGGCTGAGGCGGGCCTCGACCGTCTTCACCGAGACGCCCAGCATGCGGGCGATCTCGGCGTACTTCATCTCGTGGTAGCGGCTCAGGACGAAGACCTCGCGGAGGTCGGGTTCGAGGGCGGCGAGGGCGCGCTCGAGGACCTCCTCGAGCTCGCGTTCCTCGGGGCCGCCGGGGCGGGCCTGGGCGGCGGGCGAGGCGGCGGCCAGGTCCTCCTTGAGAGGGGCGGTCTTCCGGTACTCCTCGCGCTTGACGGCGTTCACCCAGGCGTTCCGCGCCATGGTGAGGAGGAGGGGGGTGAGGGGCTTCGAGCGGTCGTACTCGTCCCGGTGGGTCCAGAAGCTCATGAAGACCTGCTGGGCGACGTCCTCGGCCAGGCAGCGGTTGCCCCCCGAGAGGCGATGGACGTAGTTCAAGATGGCCGGATGGTGGAGGCGGTAGAGCTCCTCGAAGGACCGCTCGTCGCGCGCGCCAGGCATTTTCGGAAGGCCCTCGGCCGGCAGCTCCCCGGGGACCGCCGACGGCTCACGTACCGGACGGTCCGGGCCCTCCTTCCTGGGCGGGCGCCGGCGGCGCCGGAGGGGCGGGGGCGCGGCTCCGGATCAGGTACAGCGCGACGCCCGCCGCCGCGAACGCCGCGATGCTGACCACCTGGGAGTAGTAGAGCTCCCCGATCCACTGGGGACGGTCGTCTCCCCGGGCGAACTCGATGACGAAGCGCCACACGGCGTAGAGCATGATCATGATGAGGAAGACCTCGCCCTGGGCTTTCCGCTTCTTCCTGTAGATCCAGGAGAGGAGGAAGAACATCCCCACGGTGGCGGCCGTCTCGTAGAGCTGGGTCGGGTGGACGGTGGCGGCCTGGTAGCCGTTCTTCTCGCCGGGGGGGCTGTTGGCGGGAAAGGTGACGCAGGGGAAGCCGGTCCCGGCCTTCCCGTGGCAGCAGCCGTTCAGGAAGCAGCCGATGCGGCCGAAGGCGAGGGAGAGCATCATGGGCGCGGCCACGAGGTCGGCCACGACGGGGATGGACTGGCCCCGCATCTTGATGTAGAGGAGCGAGGCGGCGGCTCCCGCGATCAGCCCGCCGTAGAGGACGAAGCCGCTCTGCCAGTTCTTGAAGAGCTTCCAGGAGTAGTCGCCCGAGTGCTGGTAGAGGTAGAGCGCGCGGGTCCCCGCGTAGGCGAAGGTGAACGTGAGGAGCATGAGGACGGCGGTCTGCCAGGAGTAGAGCCGGACGGGCTCGCCGGCCTTCTTCATCCGCCAGAACCAGAACGCGAACGGGATCGGGCCCAGGAGGAGGGCGCCCAGGGGGTTGAGCCCCATGTCCCCCCAGAGGGAGAGCTTTCCCGGGTCGACGACTTCCTTCCCGTACTGGAGGAGGTAGTTGACCTTCGCGCCGATGATCCCGAAGATCATGCCGATGATGCCGACGTCGAGGATGAAATCGCTCTTGAACCCGAGCGGCTTCCCGCGACGGACGGCCACCCAGCTGGCCAGCAGGAAGCCGACCATGATGGAGAAGCCGTAGGAGTTGATGGGCCAGTCGAGCCAGGGCAGCTTGAACAGGACGGGGTACATGCGTCGGCGCGTCCTCTAACAGGGTCCAGGGGCCACGTCGGGCGGGTATTTGACCACAAAGTCGCGGGAGGCGCAAATCCCTTCTTCGCCGCGGGCCGGGTCCATCGGGCTCAGCGGTCTTCCGAGGGAAGCCCGGAGCCGAAGGAGGCGTCCTCGGCCCGGATCGAATCGAGCGGGAGCGGCCGGATCAGGGGGGCGCCGCAGCCGGGGCAGCGGTGCGTCCGGCCCTCCTCGGAGGAGGGGACGTTGACCTGCTTGCCGCAGGCCGGGCAGGCGAGCGGGTCCTTGTCCTGCATTCTCAGGATCCGGGCGACGGTCCGGCGGTCGACGAAGCCGTGCTCCACCAGGAGCTCCCCCAGCCTCGGGATCGGGCTCGTCCCCCTCTCGGCCAGCCGGATCTGGACCTCGAGGCACTTGTTGACCTGGAGCTGGGTCGCGAGGTTGTTCTTCACCAGGAGCTGGCCGAAGAGGTATTCGACCTTCTGGAGCTTCTGGAAGCCCGCCATCGCGGCGTCCCGGCGCCCCTGCTCCTCGAGGAGGGCGTCCAGGTCCTTCCGCCCCACGAGGCCCTTCTCGAGCAGGAGCTCGCCCAGGGGACGGGGTTCCGCGCCGGGGGCTCCGGCCTCCTGCTCCTTCCGCAGCGCCGCGAGCTGCTCCCCCGTGATCACGCCCCGCTCCACGGCGAGGCGCCCGAGGATCTCGTCCTTCTGGGGGGCCACGAGGGACCAGTATACACGGAGCGCGGAGGCGGACCAAGGTTTCGGGCCGCGGGGCGGGGGGCGCGGCCCGCCCTCAGTACCGAGCCGCAGAAGTTCCGTACCGGTCCCTTGAAAGGACGGGTACAGAACCTGCGAGTCGAGGGACTCAGTGGGCGAGCCACTTGACGGGCTGGGGCCGGAACCCGGAGATCTCGACCGAGCCGCCGGCCATGTCGCGCGAGGAGAAGCCGGGCTGCCAGCGGGCGGACACGTTGAGCGTGAGGCCGGCCGCGAGGGCGCAGGTCAGGAGCGACGACCCCCCGTAGGAGACGAAGGGCAGGGTGACGCCCGTGATGGGGGCGACGCCCACCGTCATCCCGAGGTTGATCAGGGTCTGCGTGGCCAGGAGGGTCGTCGCCCCGGTCACGACCAGGCGGCCGAAGGGTTCCCGGGACTGGTACGCGATCCAGTACGACCGTCCGAAGAGCCCCGCGAAGAGCAGGAGGACGAACGTCGAGCCCGCGAAGCCGAGCTCCTCCGCGATGATCGAGTAGACGAAGTCCGTATGCCGATCGGGGACGTAGAAGGGCGCGTTCTGGCCGGACTCCCCGAGTCCATTCCCCCACATCCGACCCGCCGCGCAGGCCTGCACGGAGCGCGTCTGCTGGAGGCGGTCGCTCGGGGAGACCCGGTCCGGGACGGCGAAGGAGATGAGGCGGTTCCGCTGGTAGTCCTTGAGGACGCAGAAGTATCCGACCGGGGCGGCCGCCAGGAGGACGAGGACGATCGCGGCCAGGTGGGTCCGCCGGGCGCCGGCGACGTAGAGCATGGCCAGGATGGTGGGGACGAACAGGAGGGTGCTGCCCAGGTCGGGCTGGAGGAGGATGAGCCCGGCCGGGACCGCGGTGAGGAGGAGGGGGAGGGCGACCCCGCTCCATGTCTGCACCGCGCGGCCGTACATCAGGACCCGCGCGATCGTGAGGACGTAGGCCACCTTGAAGAATTCCGCGGGCTGGACGTTGATCGGCCCGAGCGCGAACCAGCCGCGGGCCCCGCGGGTGTAGTCGCCCTTGACGAGGAGGGCGAGGAGGGCGATCAGGCAGGCCCCGTAGAGCGCGTAGGCCAGGCGTCGGTAGAGCTGGTAGTGGGGGAGGGCGGCGAGGCCCATGATCGCGAGCGCCGCGCCCAGGAACGTGACGTGCTTGAGGAAGATCGACTTCGTGATCGACGCCCCCGAGAGGTCGGTCGGCGGGGCCTGGGTCCAGAGGCAGAGGACCCCCATCGCCGAGAGGAGGAGGACGCAGCCGAGGACCGTCTTGCTGAGCCGGGGCATCACTGCTCCTGGAAGAGCCGCTCGAGGATCCGGGCCGCCAGCGGCGCGGCCGTCTCGCCGCCGTGACCGCCGGCCTCGACGAAGACCACGACCACCCAGCGCGGATCCTCCTCCGGGGCGTAGCCCGCGAACCACGCGTGGTGGCGGTCGCCGCCCGCCTGGGCGGTGCTGGTTTTTCCGGCGGCGTTGAATCTCTTGAGCTCCGTCCGGTGGGCGGTGCCGTGGGGCGAGTGGACCACGTCCCGGAGGCCCCTCCGGACCGCGGCGAGGGTGGCCGGGGAGACTCCGAGCGGAACGGGGGCGGGCGGGGCCGCGCGGCGGACGTGGGGCGTGACGCGGAAGCCGCCGTTGGCCACGGCGGCGGTCATGACGGCGGCCTGGAGCGGGGAGGCCATGAGCTCGTGCTGCCCGATGGCGAGGGAGAGGACGTCGTTCTCCCACCGGGCGCGGTCGGGGAGCCGGCCGGGAGCCTCGCCCGGGAGGTCCAGGCCGGTCCGCGCGCCGTAGCCCAGGTCGCGGGACCACTTGAGGATCGCGTCCATGCCGCAGCGCTTCCCGAGCTCGTAGTAGTAGCAGTTGCAGGACTTTTCGAGGGCCTCGTGGAGGGGGACCTCGCCGTGCATGCCCTTGAAGTTGTTCCAGATCCAGCAGGCGAAGCCGCGCTGGAGGCGCTCGTCGAAGCGGCCCCGGCAGGGGAGGAGGTCCTCGGGCGCGACCCGCTTCTCCTCGAGGCCGGCGATCGAGCTGGCGATCTTGAAGATCGAACCCAGCTGGAACTGCTGGGCGAAGGCGCGGTTCTGGAGGGGCTTCCCCTGGCCGTCCTCGAGGACGCGCGCGACGGCCTCCCGGGCCGTCCGGTTCCGGGGCTGGATGAAGTGGTTCGGGTCGTAGCCGCTGTTCGAGGCCAGGACGATGACCTGACCCGTCCCGGGGTCCAGGACGACCGCCGCGGCCCGGAGGGGGCCGGCCAGGATCTCCTCGGCGGCCCGCTGGATCTCGACGTCGATCGTGAGCTCGAGGCTCTCCCCGGGCACGGAGGGGAGGAGCTCGATCAGGGACTTGGTCGAGGTGCCGGGTTCCCGCTCGAGGACGGCGAGGCCGGGCTTGCCCCGGAGACGGTCGTCGTAGGTCCGCTCGACGCCCGCCCGCCCGATCAGCTCCTCATGGAAGTCGCCGCGGCGGTAGAGCCGTCCGATGCCGTCCGAGCCGATCTTCTCCTCGAAGCCCGGGTAGAAGACGCCGTCCTGGAGGAGCCGGAAGAACTCCTCCCGGTTCTCGGTCACGGGCCCGGGGTAGCCCAGGATGTGGCACGCGACGGGGCCGTGGGGGTAGGCGCGCTTGAGGGTCTCGCGGACCACGGCGCCGCCGTAGCGCGCGGGAGAGGTCTCGATCGCGATGGCCGCGTCGAAGCCGACGTCCTTCTTGAGGAGGTAGGGGACGCGGCGCTCCCGGAGGTAGAGCCGGCGGTGCTCGGCGGGGGGCCGCTGCTGGACCTGCTTCTCGATTTTCTCGTAGATCTCCTCGACCTTCCGGAGGAAATCCTCGGGGGCCATCTCGAGGAGTTCCGCGAGCGGCCCGGGGGACTTTTCGTACTCCTCGAGGACCAGGGAGCAGTCGAAGGAGAGGCGGTCCTCGGCGAGGACGCGTCCCTTCCGGTCGAGGATCGGCCCGCGCGGGGGGCGCAGGATCTCGACGGTCTGGCGGGTGCGGCCGGCGGCGGGGGCGTAGCCGTCGGGGTCGAGGACCTGGAGCTGGAAGAGGCGGGCCTGGAGGCCGCCCATCGGGAGAAGGACGAGGAGGAGGAGGAAGAGGACGCGGGAGCGGTCCACCTAGGCCTCCTCATCCCGCCTCATGCCCGCAGCCCCTCAGCGCGTCATCCAGCGGACGTTCGCGAGCGCGAAGTGCACGAAGGGCGTGAGCCCGGCGGTGAGCAGCGCGGAGAGGAGGGTCTTCCCCGCGATGACGCCCAGGGGGATGCCCCCGGCCGTGGCGCAGACGAAGAGGGCCGCGGCGGCGTTCACCCAGCAGGCGGCGACGAAGGCCACGGCGAGCTGCGTGAGGGGGCTGTCCCGGAAGAGCACCGTCCGGACCTGGAGGACGACCCATCCGGCGCCCAGGAAGAGGAGGGCGTGGAGGCCGAAGGGGCCGGCGGCGCCCAGGTCCTTGAAGAGGCCGATCATCCAGGCGCCCAGGAGCCCCTGCCGGGTGTCGTGGGCGAAGAGGGCGGCGAAGCACGCGAGGGAGAGGAGGGCCTCCGCGCGGGCTCCCTGGAAGGACCACGACTCGAGGAGCGTCAGCTCCGCGGCCAGGGCGACGGCGGCCCAGAAGGCGAGCCGGGTCAGACGGTACCGGCTCACCGCAGGCCCCCGGGCGGGACGAGGACGCTCACGTGCTCGAGGGCGCGGAAGTCGACGAAGGGCTCGACCTCGACGTGGAGCGTGGGGCCGAGGCCGGAGTCGACCTTCGAGACGCGGCCCAGGATCAGGCCGCGGGGGACGCCCTCGGCAGGGTTCTCGGCGCTCAGGACCGTCGCGTCGTCCTCGACGGGGGTCTCCCCGAGGAGCCACTTGAGCCGGCCGGGCCGTCCCGCGGTCCCCTCGTAGACCCCGACGTGGCGCTTCCCGAGCGCGACGCCCGCCCGGTAGGTCCGGGGGACGGCCACGGCGGCCGCCTTGAAGCCCGGATCGGTGACGACCTGGACCCGGCTCGTGAAGGGGCCCACGTCGGAGATTCGTCCCACCAGGTAGTGGTGGTGGAGGACGAGCATGCCCTTTTGCGCGCCTCCGCGGGACCCCAGCGTGATCACGAGGGACTTCCGCCAGGCGGAGGCGTCGGCGGGGAAGAGGACGTCCGCGGTCAGGAGCTTCCACTCCGGATCCTTGAGGGCCTGGCGCGCGGCCGCGACGGATTCCAGCTTCGAGAGGGCGATGTCCTTCTCGTTCATGAGGCGTTGGACCTGGGTCTCGAGGTACTGGATCCGGGCCAGATCCTCCTGCCGCGACCCGCCGGGAAGGATCCTGAAGGGGACGGCCATCGACGCCGAGGCCAGGTTCCGGACGGGACGGAACGCGGCCAGGAGGGTGAGGCGGGCCTTCTGGCTGGTCGAGGCGGGGACGACGAGGAGGAGGAGGGACAGGGCGGCCAGGGGGAGCGGAGAGGCTCTCCGCCGCTTCTGGGACATGGGGTATCCCCTCTCTCGGTTCCGCAGGGATTATAGCCCTCCTCTTTCCCGGGGTCCACTCATAACTTACAATTCATCAAACCGTGATGAACTATCCTGGTTCGTTCATCGCGGTGGGGAGCGGCCGGGGCGGGTTTCGGGCGGGCGAGATTGACCGGTGGGGGCGCGGTGGTAGAATCCTCACGGCATGCCCAGCCCGCCGATGCGCGTCCTGATCGTCGACGACGAGCCGTCGATCTGCGACGTCCTGTCGATCTCCCTCCGGAAGGAAGGGTACGAGGTGGTTGCGGAGACGAGTCCCCGGCGGGCCCTCGACCGCTTCCTCCGGCAACCTTACGACGTGGTCCTCCAGGACCTCAAGATGCCCGAGATGGACGGGATCGAACTCCTTCGGGAGATCAAGAAGGTCCGGCCCGACACGGTGGTGATCATCATGACGGCCTACTCGACCTGGGACCGGGCGGTCGAGGCGATGCGGCTCGGCGCATACCACTATATAAAGAAGCCCTTCGACACCCAGGTCGACGTGAAGGCCACGCTCCAGCGGGCCCTCCAGGTCCGTCGCGCCCAGGCGGACCTCGCGGAAGGCTTCGACGCGATGCTCCGGCGGATCGGCTTCGTGGTGGGCTATTCCAAGGTGATGCAGCAGGTTCGCGACCTCATCCTCCGGGCGGCGCCGACGGACTCGACCGTCCTCATCCAGGGCGACAGCGGCGTCGGCAAGGAGCTCATCGCCCGCGCCCTCCACCACGGTTCCCCGCGGTCCGAGCGGCCCTTCATCGCGGTCAACTGCGGGGCGCTCACGGAGACTCTCCTCGAGAGCGAGCTTTTCGGGCATGCGAAAGGGTCGTTCACGGGGGCCGTGGCGGACAAGGTGGGCCTGGTCGAGGTGGCCCACACGGGCACGCTCTTCCTGGACGAGGTGAGCGAGATGAGCCCGCAGCTCCAGGTGAAGGTCCTCCGCCTCATCGAAGAGAAGGAGTTCAAGCCCGTCGGGAGCGTGACCACGAAGCGGGTGGACGTCCGGTTCATCACCGCGACCAACAAGGACCTCGAGGAGGCGATCCGGAAGAGCGAGTTCCGGAAGGACCTCTTCTACCGGCTCAACGTGATCCCGATCCGCGTCCCCCCGCTCCGGGAGCGGCGGGAGGACATCCCCATCCTGGCGGAGTTCTTCCTCAGCCGCTACTCGACGGACATGAAGCGCGCCGGGAAGCGTTTCGATCCCGAGGTGAAGGAGGCCATGCTCCGCCACCCCTGGCCGGGGAACATCCGCGAGCTCGAGAACGCCGTCCAGCGGGCCGTCGCGCTCTCCGAGGGCGCGGTCATCACGGTGAAGGACCTCCTCGAGACGGCCGCGCCGCAGGCCGAGGGCGGGCTCGTCCCGGTGCAGCCGGAGCCCCTGGGCGAGGACGGGCTCGACCTGGACCGGACGATGGAGGAAATCGAGACGGGCTACCTGAAGCGCGCCCTGGAGCTCACGGACCGGAACTACACGAAGGCCGCCCAGCTCCTGCGCATGTCGCTGCGTTCCTTCCGCTACAAGCTCCAGAAGTACGGGATCGACAAGGAAGCCGATTGATCCACTGACGATCGGATCATTGACCCATTGCCCCGTCCCCCCTCCCGTCTCCCCGCCGGGGGGAGGGGGGGATCCCTCAATGGATCAATGGTGCAATCGTCAATGAATCAATCCCCCCTGACGGTCGAGCAAGCCGCGGAGCTCATCCTTCGCGACGCCCCGGCGCCCCGCGCGACTTCGGTCCCCCTCGAGGAGGCCCCCGGCCACGTCCTCGCCGCGGACGTGGCGAGCGACGTCGATCACCCGCCGTTCGACAAGGCGATGATGGACGGCTACGCCGTCCGCTCCGGCGACGCCGGTCCGCTCGAGGTGCTCGAGGCGATCGCCGCCGGGCGGCGGCCCTCGAGGGAGCTCCGGCCGGGCGCCTGCTCCAAGATCATGACCGGCGCCCCCATGCCGGCCGGGGCCGACGCGGTCCAGCAGGTGGAGAAGACGCGGCTCCGGGACGGTCGGGTGGAGCTCCTGGAGCCCGTCCGGCCGGGCCAGAACGTCGCGCCCCGCGGGCAGGAGGTCCGGGCGGGAGATCCCGTGCTCCGGCGGGGCCGGAGGATCGGCCCGGCGGAGGCGGGCGTGCTCGCCGCCGTCGGCCGGTCGCGGGTGGACGTCTACGCCCGGCCCCGGGTGGCGATCCTGGCCACGGGGGACGAGCTCGTCCTCCCGGACCGGGTTCCCGGGCCCGGCCAGATCCGGAACTCGAACTCGACCTCGATCGCCGCCCAGGTGCGCGCCCTCGGGCTCGAGTGCGACGACCTGGGGCTCGCGGGCGACGACCGCGGCCTCCTCCGGGAGCGGATCCGGGAGGGGCTCTCGCGCGACCTCCTCCTCGTCTCGGGGGGCGTCTCCGCGGGGGACTGGGACCTCGTGATCCCGGCGCTCCGGGACGCCGGGGTTGAGATCCGGATGCACCAGGCCCTGATCAAGCCCGGGCGTCCCTTCTGCTTCGCGCCGCGCGTTTTCGGCCTGCCGGGGAATCCCGTGAGCGCCTTCGTCATCTTCGAGGTCTTCGTCCGTCCCTACCTGGGGAGGATGATGGGGGCGGACCTCGCGCGGCCGCGGGTCCGGGCCCGGCTCCAGACCGCGGTGACGCGGAAGATCGAGCGTGTCCACTATCTTCCCGCCCGCGTCCGGTACGAGGAGGGCGAGTACCGTGCGGAGCTCGTGCCCTGGACGGGGTCGGCCGACCTCTTCGCGCTCGCGCGCGCGGACGGGTTCGTGGTCGTCCCGATCCAGACCGCTTACGAGAAGGGGGCGACGGTCGATTGTATGCTGATGGATTGAACCATTGACGAATGCATCATTGATCCATTGGATGGATCCCCCCCTCCCCCCGGGGGGAAGGGGGGACCCCTCAATGGATCAATCGTCAATGATCCAATCGTCAATCTGGAAGTGGGGGCTCCCGTTCCTCTCGATGCTCCTCTTCTGGGCGTCGTTCCATCCGCTGAACCTCGGCTTCCTGGGCTGGGTCGCGCTCGTCCCGCTGCTCGTCTACGCGAAGCGGACGTCGGGATGGCGGTCGTTCCTGGTCGCCTGGCTCGCGGGGGCGGCCGGCTTCGCGGCCTGCTTCTTCTGGGTCCGCTACACCGTCCCGGCGGGTCCGTACGGCCTGGGGCTCTACAAGGGGCTCTACCCCGCGGTCTTCGTCCTCCTCGTCCGCCGGGTGGGCGTGGCCTGGTCGCCCGTCGTCTGGACGGCGCTCGAGTACGTCCGCGGGTATCTCTTCGGCGGCCTGCCCTGGTTCCTGCTCGGGTACACCCAGCACGAGGCGCTCGGCCTCGTCCAGGCGGCCGACCTGGGCGGGGTGTGGCTGGTCTCGATGCTCGTCGCGTTCGTCAACGCCGCGCTCGTGGACGGCCGGCGGGCGATGCGCTGGGGGGCG
>Ga0187893_10000671_pt1 | contig 87242 bp, 69 predicted proteins | sample MA1701074metaG_FD_139574 | JGI IMG/M metagenome (GOLD analysis project Ga0187893, IMG submission 139574) | White microbial mat communities from a basaltic lava cave in the Kipuka Kanohina Cave System on the Island of Hawaii, USA - MA170107-4 metaG ... | reverse complement strand
GTTGAATCGACCAACTGTCCGACGTTGCCGTTCGCGTCGTAGAAATACAAACGGCTCACAGGCGGGACGCCTGTGCCACCCGAATGGTCCTCGACGGCCAGCAGCCCGCCGATGCCGCCGGCGGCGTGAAGGCCAAGACCCGCTCCCTCACGGTCGCGGCTCGGATCAAGAGCGCCGCGGCTCGGTGCGCCGCTCTGTCCGGCAAGGTCCAGGCCCCAGGTGTACCTGCGCTTCACCGGCGGGACGCCGGCGCCACCCCAGCTTGTCGCGTCAAGCTCCAGCACGAGATTCCACCCATCGTACACGTAGCGGTAGTCCTCGACCGGCGGCCAGATGGGCACGGTCTGCCAGTCGCCCTGGCCGCTATTGAGCGTCGGGTCCCAGAGCGTCGAGTACTTCCGCACCCGGCGTCCGAGCTGGTCGTACTTGTACCACCAGCCGATCGACCCGGCCTGCGGATGCTTCGGGGCCGCCAACCACAGGCGATTCTCGGTATCCCAGTAAAAGCTCCGCTCGGTGTCCAAGATGGGCTGATTGTACTCGTCCAGCACGCGGAGGCCGTCCTTGGTCATGTTGCCGTCGTCGTCGTAGGTAAAAGTCTCGCTCGCGGTCGAGCAGCCAGCGGCGCCTCCGGTGGCGGTGTACTGGTTGAGGTTGTTCGCGCAGTAGTGCACGGCGGCCTCCGTCCCGTTCGTGGCGGTCTGGCGGTTGCCGATCGGATCGTAGGCGTATCCCCGCCGCCGGTCCACGATCTCCGCCCCTGGGTTGGCCAGATCCGCCCCCTGGTAGGTGGTCGCGCCGGTGAGTTCATTGCGATCGTTGTAGCCGTAGAGGTCCAGGTGGTCGCCCACCGTGCCGGCGAAGGCGGTGCCCGTGCGGACGACGCTGGTGCGGCGGCCGAGGGCGGCATGTGGGAATGGCGAATGAAGAATTGCGAAGGAAGAAAACCGGTCACCCACGATTCTCCGTGGCCAGGGGGAGTGAGCTTTCTGTACCGGCACGGTTTGCCCGGGAAAACACAGCCGAGGGCGGCTGTGCTCAAGAAAACTGTGACGGCGCCGCGGTTTGGACAGGTCGCGCTTCGCCTCTATAATGCCGCACCGCTGAGGGGCTGGATATCGCCGCCCTTGGGCGTCATGGAATGCTGTGGCCTGGTCTCATGCAATGCGATGCCGGGGACAACGGGTCAGGCTGGAAACAGAGCAGCCCATCTGCGGCAGCCATGTGCCGTGAGGTGCTGGGCCGCAGCATTGCGTGACGCCGGCGGAGGGGGCTTCGGCCGCGTCGGCTCCGAGGGCAAGCGAATGTCGTACACGGTTCTGGCAAGGAAGTTCCGCAGCCAAGGCTTCGACGAGGTGGTCGGCCAGGCGGCCGTCGTCACCACCCTGCGCAACGCCATCAGCCAGAATCGCATCCACCACGGCTATCTCTTCTGCGGCACGCGCGGCGTCGGCAAGACCTCCATGGCCAGGATCTTGGCCAAGTCGATCAATTGCCTGTCGGCGGCGGCCCCCACGGTCTCGCCCTGCGGCGCCTGCGACTCCTGCGAGTTGATTTCGCGCGGCGAAGACGTGGACGTGGTGGAGATCGACGCGGCCAGCAACACCGGCGTGGACAACATTCGCGAGCTGCGGAGCAACGCCGTCTATCGCCCGGCACGAAGCCGCTTCAAGATTTACATCATCGACGAGGTCCACATGCTCAGCGCAGGGGCCTTCAACGCCTTGCTCAAGACGCTCGAAGAGCCGCCGGGCCACGTCAAGTTCATCCTGGCCACCACCGAGCCGCAAAAAGTCCCGGCGACGATCCTCAGCCGCGTGCAGCGATTCGACTTCAAGTCCATCCCCGCCGGCGAGATCGCCCAACAGTTGGAGACGATCTGCCACGCGGAGAAAGCCGAGGCCGATGGCGAGGCGCTCAAGCGATTGGCCCGCCTGGCCAACGGCTCGATGCGCGACGCCCTGTCCTTGCTCGATCAGGTCATGTCGATGGGTGGCGCGCGCGTCACCATGCAGATCGTCGACGAGCTGTTGCCCGCGCCGCACGATGAAGAGTTCGCGGAGTTGATCGACCGGCTCGCCGCGTCAGACCCTGCTGGAGCCCTGGCGGTGGTCGATCGCATCCTGGGGCGGGGCTACGCCCTCGATCATTGGTGCTCCGTCTTCATCGGTCAGGTGCGAGACCTGATGCTGCTGCGCATTTGCGGCGAGGCGACCGACCTGGTGGACGTGCCCGCCGGCATTCGAGCCCGGCTGTTCGAACAGTGCCGAAAGTTCGATTCCGGCGCTTATGTGTACATGATCGGCGTTCTTGAGGAACTCCGCCGGATCGTCAAGTCGAGTGGAAGCGGACGCGCCCTGGTTGAGGCGGCGGTGGTCCGCCTTGCCGAATTGTCCAAGTTCTCGTCCATCGAGTCGCTGCTGGCGCGCGTCGAGGGGGACGGCTCGACCCCTCGCGAGGCCCAGCGCGCCGCGCCTGCACCCGGCCAAGCGACGCGGCATCGGCCCTCGGCCCCCGGGCATGAGGTTCCGCCGGCTGGCCCAGCGCCAGCGCGTGCCGTCGGTCGCAAGATTCAGGCCGCTTCGCCATCCCCATCAGACCAACCCAAAGCCCCCGACCGGCGGATGACCCAGGCTGATTTGAGGGCCGCCAACGAGGAGCCCATGGTCAGGGCCGCGGTCGAAGTATTCGGCGGCCAGGTTGTCCACGTCGAGAGAGGACAGGAGTCGATCACCCAGACCGGCCCGCAGCCGCGCAACCAAGACGGCTGAAGCGCTAAGGAGACCGCATGTTCGGAGGACTCGGAAACCTGACCGGCTTTTTGAAACAGGCCAAGGAGATGCAGGGCCGGTTCCAGGAGATGCAGCAGATGCTGGCCAACTCCCGCTACGAGGCCGACAGTGGCGCGGGCGCCGTTCGAGCGACCGTTACCGGCAAGCTGGAGCTGGTGGACCTGCGCATCGATCCCGCGACGGCGTCCAGCGGCGACATTGAGCTGCTGGAGGACCTGGTCAAGTCGGCGGTCTGCGCCGCTCAGCGCAAGGCCGGCGAGGCCGTCCGGGAGGAAATGCAAAAGATGACCGGTGGCCTGAGCCTGCCCGGCATCGAAGGCCTGATGGGCGGCTAGCGAAAATCAAGTGACCTCCTCGATCCCAATTTCCTTGACCAAACTGATGGCGGAGTTTGAAAAGCTCCCGGGCATCGGTCCGCGCAGCGCCGAACGGCTGGCATTCCACATCTTGAAGTCGGACAAGAAGGACGCTCTTGCCCTGGCCGAGGCGGTCCGCGAGGTGAAGGAAAATGTCCGTCACTGCCGCGTCTGCTACAACTTGACCGAAAGCGACCCTTGTCCGATCTGCGCCGACGGCAGGCGCGAGTCGCACCAGGTTTTCGTCGTCGAGCAGCCCAACGACGTCGTGCTGTTCGAGTCGACCGGGCTGGTCCGCGGCGTCTATCATGTGCTGCTCGGTCACATCGCCCCGCTCGACGGGATCGAGCCCGGGGACCTGACCATCGAGGCCTTGCTTGCCCGGGTGAAGGCCGGCGGCATCAAAGAGGTGGTCCTGGCGACCAACCCCACGATGGAAGGGGAGGGAACGGCCCTGCACATCAAGAGCCTATTGGCATCCTATCCGGTGCAGGTCACGCGGCTGGCCCGAGGGCTGCCGAGCGGCTCGCAGATTGAATACGCCAGCCGGGCCGTTTTGCAGGATGCGATCGAGGGCCGCCAGGAGTTTTAGGCGGCTCGTGGATCTAGCCCCAGCAAATTCCGTGCCGGAATCCTGTTTTCCGCTGCCCTTGGTGGCATTTCATTGTATAATTCTGCTGAATGAGGACCTCGGAACAACCGAAAAACGGCGCAGGGACCTTTCGCAACCGGCTTCATGACAACTAGTTAGCCAGCTCAACCATGTCCCAACACCTCTCAATGATCCCGTCGCAGCAAATGCGGCTCGAACAACGGCTTTCGCCGCAGCTTGTGCAGTCCATGGAGATCCTTCAACTGCCGCTGTTGGCGTTGGAGGCCAAGGTACGGGAGGAGCTGGAGGCCAACCCGATCCTTGAGGAGATGGAGACGGAACCGACCGTTAAGGAGGCTGAACTTCGCGAGGATCCTCCGAACTCCGAAGCCAACCAGGCCGAGGCCGAGAGTTTCGAACGATTGGATCGCATGTCGCGGGAGCTGGAACTGGACCCGGGCGACTTGCCATTCGGCCGGGGGCAGTCGGGCGGCGACGGCCGCGACTCGAAGATGGAGGCCATGGCGAACACGGCGTCGCGCAGCGAAGGACTGCGCGAACAGCTTCTGCGCCAATGGTCATTGATGGAGATGGAGCCGGCGGTCCGGCAGGCGGGCGAGGCGATCATCGACTGGATGGACGAGGACGGCTACCTCCGCACCGATGCCGAACACCATCCGGCGCGCGACGATGGAGAGACGGCGGACGCCACGCCCCTGATCATTCGCCGAACGCCGGAAGAGGTCCAGCGCCTGATGGAGGAGATCGCGCTTTCGCGGGATCCTCCGCTGGAAGTCGAGGTTCTGGCAAACGCCATGAACCTGATCCAGACCTTGGAGCCGCTGGGGGTGGGGGCCCGTGACCTGACCGAGTGCCTGCTCGTGCAGCTTCGCGCCATGCCGGATGCCGATCCGCTCTGCACCGAATTGGTCTCGAACCACCTGGTGGACCTGGCCAAGAATCTGTACCCGGCGGTGGCCAAGGCGACCGGCGTTTCCATCGAGGAGATCAAGGCGGCCCTGAAGGTCATCGGGCGGCTGAACCATCATCCCGGGCTCTTGGTTCAGCCGAGCGACGTGCCGCGCATCTCGCCGGACATCATCATCGACTACTCCGACGAGGGGGACGGCTACACCGTCCGGTTGGCACGAGGCAGCGCTCCCCGCCTGCGGATTTCGCAGCAGTACCGCGACATGCTCCAGGACAAGACCGTTGACCGCCAGACCCGCGACTTCATCAAGAAACGCCTCGAATCGGCCGGTGTCCTGATCGACGCGATCCAGTACCGGCGGGATCGGGTGTTGGAAATCGGCAAGGTCCTTCTTCAACGGCAGCGCGAGTTCTTCGATTACGGCCCGCAGTATTTGAACGTGCTCAGGATGCGGGACTTGGCCGAGGAGTTCGGCTGCGATCCGTCCACCATCAGCCGAACGGTGGACGGCAAGTACGTGCAGACGCCGCGAGGACTCTATCCGCTGCGGCAGTTCTTCAGCGGCGGCACGACCGACGGCGACGGCGAGACCGTCAGTTGGAACTCGCTGAAGGCCAAGGTCAAGGAGATCGTCGACCAGGAGGACAAGTCCAATCCCCTGACCGACGACGAGATCATGAAAAGGCTCAGCGAGGAATCGAAAGTGCCCATCGCCCGGCGGACCATCGCCAAGTACCGCGCTCAGCTCGGCATTCCCTCGCAGCGAGAGCGCCGCGTCTATTGACGGCATGACACCGCCCCTCGTTGGCATCCTGTCCGACAGCCACGGCGACGCCGCCGCCACCGCCCGGGCCGTCGCCATTCTTACGGAGCGAGGCGTCGTCCAGCTTTTTCATTGCGGGGACATCTGCGGCGAAGCTGTCCTGGACGAACTCGCCGGTCATCCTTGCAGCTTCGTCTGGGGCAACTGCGACTCACCGACGCCGGCATTGAATCGGTACGGGGAGCGCTTGGGCCTTTGCCGTCTCTTGCCGCCGCAGCGCATCGAGCTTGCAGAAAAATGCATCGCCGTCTTCCATGGTCATGAGCGAGGATTCGACGCGGCGGCCGGCGGGGATGGGCTCGACTACCTGTTCTATGGCCACACGCACCGATTCGGCGACCACCGCGTGGGCAATTGCAGGCTCATCAATCCCGGCGCCTTGTACCGCGCCAAGCCGCGGACCTGCGCCACGTTGAACCTCGCCACCGGCGAATTGGTCATCATCCGCATCGACACCGGCGAGCGCGTATCCTCCGCGCGAACCGTCGCGCGACACGCCTGATCAGTGTGGGGACTTGTTCAATCCGAGCCGCGACCGTGAGGGAGCGGGTTCCCTGCGCACGTTGTTGCGCTCGAACAAAACCCGCTTGCTGACCCGCCACGGCGGGCAGGCGTGCGCGGCTCGGATCAGACATCGACCTGGGAACCGCCATAGAGACGTTAATACGCCCCGCGGCCGGAGAGCACGGCGGGGACCGTCTTGAGCAGGATTTGAAGGTCCAGGGCCAACGAGCGGTTGCGGATGTACCAGACGTCCAGGGCCAGCCACTCGTCGTAGGGAATCTCGGTCCGGCCACTGACCTGCCAGAGACACGTGATGCCGGGCTTGATGGTGAAGCGGAGCCGGCGGTGCGGCGTGTCGGTGCGCACCTCGTCGAGCGGCAGCGGCCTCGGGCCCACCAGGCTCATCTCGCCCAAAAGCACGTTCAAGAATTGCGGCAACTCGTCGATGCTCGACCGGCGCAGCCAGCGGCCGACCGGCGTCACCCGCGGGTCGTTCTTCATCTTGAAGCAGGGGCCCGTCGGGAGGGAGTTGAAGCTGCGAAACAGCTCCTTGTCGTCGTCGGCGCCGACGTACATGGTGCGAAGCTTGAACATGGTGAACGGGGCGCGATGAAGACCGGCCCGCTTCTGTCGAAAGAAGACCGGCCCCCGCGAGGTCAGCTTGATGGCGACGGCGGCAAGCACCATGACCGGCGCGGCCACCACCAGGGCGATCGACGAGAGCAGGACGTCCAGGGCCCTGACGATCAGTTCATGACGTGACGCGGCGAGCGCGCCGCTCCCGGATGCGGGGATGGAGACGAGGAGTCCGCCTTCCCCCTCGAGCACGGCCTCCGCCGCGGCGGATTGATCGGTCTGGTGCATTGCTTTCCACTCCTCCAGCCGCCGATCCCGGCGGTCATGCCTTCGTCACGGGAAGCGCCTCTAGGGGCGCGGCCCTCTTCGAACCGGTGATTCGCCACGAGAGCGCGTTCCAAACGAACCGGGGATTGCCGAGCAGGTAGCGTCGCCACTTGCCGACCGGGTCCACGGCGAGGCGGAACATCCATTCACAGCCGATGCGGCACAGCCACGCGGGCGACCTGCGCTCCTGGCCGGCCAGGTAATCAAATAGCGCGCCGACGCACCAACGCACCGGCGGCGACAGCTTGGCTCCGTGCTCGGCGAGCCAGCGCTCCTGCCGCGGACTGGACATGCCAACGGCCAAGACGTCGGGCCGAGCGGAATTAATGGCGTCGATGATCTCGTTGGAGTCCGCCCAATCAAAATGCCCGCTACGCGCGCCGGCGATTTTCAGCCCCGGCACATCGCGTCGCAGCCGCTGGGCGGCGCGGTCGGCAATTCCGTCACGGCCGCCGAGCACGTACAACGACAGCCCGCGTTCGGCGCAGCCTTCGGCAAAGCATTGGAAGTAGTCCGCGGCCGTCATCCGCTCCGGAAGCCGCTTGTCGCTCCACCGGCTGGCCCAGACGACCGAGGCGCCGTCCGCGTAGAGCAAGTCGCAGCCCGCCAGGGTGTCCCTGAAACGGGGATCGGCGAAGGCGAGATTGACCGTGTGGGCGTTCGCGTAGCAGACGGTGGTCCGCACGCCCGCCGCGGCGCGGTGAAGCAGCGCGTCGATCAAGCCCACGGTGGTCAACGGCCTGATCGGCAGGCCGAGGACGTCGATGGGGCGCGGCAACTCAGTTGGCAGCGGCGAGGACACGCGCTCGGCTCCCTTCGTGCAACAAACCGGCGTACAGCTCGGCGTATCGTTCGGCGACGGCCCGGGCGCAAAACCGCTCACGCACCGTCCGGGCCGCGGCGGCTCCCAACCCCTCCGCGAATTCAGGATCGTCCAGGCACCGGCAGACGGCGGCGGCCAAGGCGCGCGGATCGTCGGCAGGCACCAGGAGCCCGTCATGGCCAGACTCAATGGCCTCCGGAATGCCTCCGACCGCGGTGGCGACGATGGGTTTCGCGGCGGCCATGGCTTCGAGCAGCGCGTTCGGCATCCCCTCGGATTTCGAGGGAATGCAGATCGCGTCGGCGGCCGCCAGGCCGGCCCAAATATCCGGCTGGAAGCCGATCAGGCGAACCGTTTCTTCGAGGTTGAGCCGTCGAGTCCGCTGCTCAAGGGCCTGTCTCTCAGGGCCTTCTCCCACAACCACAACTCTGGCCCGAGGATGCCGACTGCGAATCAGCGACGCCGAATCAATGAGCGTATCTATGCCCTTCTCGTAATTGAGCCGGGCGACGGTCATGACCAGGGGATCGTCATGTGCGATTCCCCATCGTTCGCGAAATGCCAGACCGCGTGCCGGCGCGACATCGGCGGTCGGTTCGATGCCGGTGTGGATGACGGTCACATCCTCAACGTTCATCTGCTGACGATCGATGCAATCATCCGCGACCGCCTGCGAGACGGCGATCACGTGCGTGGGAAGGGCCGCGCAGGCCAAGTCCAGCAGCGGGTCGCTGCGCCTGCGTCGAGCCCGTCGGTATTGACCGATCGCGTAAGCCGTGGAAACGATGACCGGAATGCCGGCCCATCTGGCGGCCAGTCCCCCGAAGAGGTCGGCCCTAAGCAAGTGGGTGTGTGCGATGTCACAATGAATCTTTGAGAGCAGCCGATGGGCTCGAAGGATGGCCCGCGGATCGCGCTCGTCGGCAACGTCCAGGTTGTAGGTGCGAACGCCGATGGATTCGAACTGCTCGCGGAGCTGCCCGCCCTCGTAGAAGCAGGCCACGGAGACGTGGAACAAGCGCGGGTCCAAGTGGCGGCACAACTGGACCAGCCACCTCGTGTCGGTCTTCTCGGCGAAGGTCGAAACGAAATGGACCAACCCCACCGGGCGTCCGGGCGACGGTAACGAGAATCCGGCGCGCATGCTTCTAACCATCCCCTATTACGTAGCTTATCGAAATCGACCGGTAATCTCAAGGAGCGCGCCAGCCCCTGCCGGGAATTCCGGCCTTCACGGCCGTCGCGACGCTCTCGGGCGCAGCCCGCCCCCCCGACCGGTTGCGCGCAGGGTGCGCCCATACAAGCTTACGAATCATTCGGGTTGGGGACAAATCGGGTCCGTTAGTGGTGGACCATTGGGGCTTGAGCATGCGTCGGGGCGGATTCGCCGAGCCGGCGGGCGCGTCCCCGTCGCCGCTGGGGAAGTCCGGTAAGGAGGTCGGAAAAGGCCTGGACCATGGAATCAATGCCGTAACGTTCGAGGACAAGCTTTCTGGCGCTGGTCGCCAGCCGGCTTCGCATTTCCGAGTCCTGGGCAAGTTCCCGGATGGCGTCGGCCAGGCCGGAGGCGTCGGCCGGTTGGATCGTCAACCCCGTGCGTCTGTGTTCCAGGAATTCGGGGAGGGAGCCGGTGTCTGGGCCGATGAAGGCGCACTTCGCCGCCGCGGCCTCGAGCATGGCTAGGCTGAAGCACTCCTGCTCGCTACAGAGGCAGACGATGTCGATCCCGGCCAGCAGGTCCGGAACGTCGTCACGCGGGCCCATCAGCCGAAGCGTCTCGTGATCCAGCCCCGATGCCGCGGCTGCCGCCTGGACGGCGTCTCGGTGCGGTCCATCGCCGACGATCAGAAATCGCAGCGTTGGATGCTGGGGCGCGAGCAGTTTGGCGGCTCGAATGAACACGTCGTGGCGTTTTTCTCGTCTAAGGTTGGCGATGATCGCGACGGCCACTTGATTCTCCTCCAGCCGCAGACGCCTGCGCGCCTCTTCGCGCGGCGACGCCGCGAGCAGGCGGTCCAATTCGATCGCGTTGGGAATCACCGCGATGCGGCCGGCGGGGACATGCTCGTGCCGGATCAGGGCCCGTCGATGGCGATGTCCGACGGCGACGAACGCGTCCACGAGCCGGTAGAGGGCGCGATTGGAACGCTCGAAATGGTGCTCGTCGGCGAGGGGAAACCAATGGGACCAGACGACGACCGCGGCGTCGCCGAGTCGGCCCGCGAGCGTGGACCAGAACATCCGATCGCCCCCGCTGTGGGCGGCCACGACGATGTCGATTGATTCCCTGCGAATGATCCGCTGAATCCTCGAGACCGCCGCGGCGTCGGTTTTGAAACGCAGGAGGTTCTCGAAGACCGCCACGCCGGCTTGTCGGCATTCCGGAGATAGAGGTCCGGCGTCTTTCAGACAGCCGACCAGGGGCGTGACGCCGAACTTGTCCAACCGCTTCACCAGGGCCAGGAGCATCCGCTCGGCGCCGCCGTGTTCCAGCCGATTGGTGACGAATAGCACCCGCTTGGGCGACCGGGGCGACGATGTCGCATGGGCGAAGACCATCGGGGGCGTGCGGATCGCCGCGGCCGGCGGCGTGCGCGGGCTCTGACAGTATGCCGATCCACTCAGGAACAGCGAGCGAAGCAGACGCAGCAAGGCCTCGATCATGCCGTCCAGCGAGCTGAGATGTCGCTGGCGACCGGGCCCAGCCGCCCATGCCAGATGCATCGCCGAGAGCACCATGAAACTCCAGGCAATGAGCAACCAGTCGCCGGCGCCTGGGCGGCAAGTCTTGCGAAGGATGTAAACGTAGTTGCTGACAGTCATGAATCCCAAGCGGCGCTCGTCAACACGCCGCACGGTGGAGCGATGATGAGTGGCGCGGGCCCGCTTCGATTCGATAAGCCAGTAGCGCCGGCTCAGCCGATAGCCAAGCTCCCTGTCTTCGCCGAGTGCGTAGTCGCCGAGGTTCTCGTCGAAGGGGTTTTTGAGCACCACGCGCCGACGAAGGGCCATTGCCGCGCCGGAGAGCCACCTCGCTCGAATCGCGACGTGCGGTCTGGACAGGATCGACGGCCGCGGCCCGCTTGGCCGCCCGCGCGGCGCCACGCGCCACCAGCCCGCGAGGCGAAAGCCCAGTTGGTAGAGCCGAGCCGAGGCCGAGGAGAAGCTCGGCTCCTCGACGGCGGCGGTGACACCCGCGACCAGCGGATCAGCCATGCAGGCGGCTATCTCGAAGACGCAGTCCGTGGCGCAGGTGACATCATCGTCGAGGTACAGGAGGATTTCGCTCGATGCGATTCGCGCGGCCTGGTTGCGCGACCGCGTGAGGCCGCCGCCGGCTGATCGCTCGTAGCGACATACAATGCCCGCTGCCGCGCAACCGACTGCGATGCGCTCGCGCACTTCATCGCCGATCGAGCCGTCGTCGATGACGATCAGCTCCTGCGGCGGGCGTGTCTGGCGCCAGATTGAGTCGAGGGTGCGAAGGAGAGAGTCCGGCCGGTCGCGGGTGCAGATGACCACGGCGAGGGTCGCGGCCTCCGACGAGGCGTGGACCGATTCGGCTGAACCGCTAGACGTCATGCCTGCGCCGCCCCAGGACCCCGGCGTAAAGGAAGTGGCTCAACGATTCCTTGATGTAACCCATCACGCGCCGACGCTCGGCGGCGGTGAGGATGAGTTCGGTCCCCAACGTCGCCGCCAGGAGCAGTATCAACCCCACCGTCAGCAGCAGCGAGTTGAGCGCCAGGAGCCCGGCGGCGGCAACGACGATCCATGTGCCGCGATCGAGCCTGACGCATTCTGTCCGGACCAGGACGATGCACAGGACGAGCGCGACGGCGATCGCGAGAACGCCGCACCAGGCCGCGTTGCCGAGCCCCTGCGGATCAGAGAATCCGATGACGAACAACCGCGAGGCCTGCGGAGCCGCCGCCCGCCAGATGGCCGAGCCCTTCACCGTCGCGAGGCCGGGTCCGGCCAGCCAAAAGGCCAGCAGGACGTTGGTCGCGACGCCGAGCGCCCAAGGCCAGAACAAGTGTCGAGTCTTCTCGTTGAGGTGAAAATGGATCGGCAGAAATGCCAGGTAGGCCCCAATCAGGAAGAACAGCAAATGGAGCGGGAGGACATCGGCGCCGGACGCATACTCTCCGCGGAACATCAGAATAATGAGGTCCCGCGCGAGCGACAGAAGCCCGCAGAGAAAGACCAGTCCCAGCCCAGTCCCCCGGAAGGCCAGCGACAACTGTCGCTCGGCGGCCTGCCGCCCGGCCGTCTCCCAGGTCCGAGTCACGGTCGTCATCACCACCGTGACCACGGCCACGGCGCCGATGAGTATGAACTGGCCGATTTGGCGGACGGCGCTGAACACGGCCACCGCCTCGTGCCCGCTCATCTTGTTCAGGAACCAGGTCGGGTAGTAGACCATCGCCTGCCAGGTGATGCCGGCAATGGTCGTCCAGACGCTGAACCTCAGCAGCTTGCCGGCCCACTCCGGATCGTCGCCGCGCTCCTCCAGCGTCGTGCGATTGGAAACAGATCTGACAAGCCCGAGGCCGAAGAGGATCACCGGGAGCAGAAGCGAGATGCCGTAAAGCGCGGTCAGCGTCAGGGCGCTCAAGTGGCCGGTCAACACCGCGCCCAAGGTGGCCGCGAGAAAGATGAGGCCGTGTACAATCTCCATGACTGCCAGGGCGACGAACATCCTGAGGCCCTTCAATACGGCGAGCAGATAGAAATAGGCGATCAAGATGGCGATCACCAGCGCCGAGAGTCTCGCCAACTCCGGGGCGTCGGCCTTGAAGGACGCGAAGGCCGCGGGATCGGTGAACTGGGCATAGAAGAAGACGCCAAGCCGCTCCGCAAAGGCCCAGATGGACAGGATGCTGAGAAGCGTTATGCCGGCGACGAGGGCAAAGGAGCGACGAAGGAAATCGCGCAGCGCGCCTCTGGCCTCGTATTGCGGTACGTACCGCGTGACCGCCTCGTTCAGGCCCAGGCTGCAAAGCGGCGTCAGCACGTTCACCGCCAGCAGGATCATCATCAGCAGGCCGAACTGCTGTCGCGTCATCCACCAGGTCAATAGCAGGATGCGGCCGAAATTGATCAGCCGGAATGCCGCCGTCGCCGGCAGGTAGAGGCCCATCGCCTGATTAAGCTGCGAGGCGGAGAAGAGGCCTCCGGCCCGATGCGCCGCGCGATCGGCCTTCCGCACGGACGGCCCGGATGAAGAACTAGCGGGCTCGGCTGTCGTGTCGTCGAGAGAATCGCCCAGTGAAGCCTTCATGTCCGCCTCCGCGGTGGAGACGGTGATCCTACGACCCGTGGAGAGCGACCTGGCGCGCCGACGCCCCTGCCCAAAGGAGGGAAGCCCGGTCGGACGCGGATCGGCGCCGGGCTCAAGAGGACGGTCAGCGCCGCCGGGATGGCGCTGAGGCCGAAAAACAGGCTGTTGGCGAATGGATTGTCGCTGGTCTCGCGAAAGGTGCCGTCGATGAAGTAGGCCATGGCCAGGATCCAATACAGCACCAAGAGGTCGCGATTGATGAAGCCCAAGGCGCTCGATGGGAGCATCCGATAGAGCCGAACGCTGAACCGAATAAGGAATAAGGCCATGATCAGATAGAGGATGAGTCCGACGATCCCGGTCTCGGCGGCGATGCTCAGGAGGTTGTTGTGCTCCAGGGCCGTGGTGCCGAAGTAAAGGGCGGGGCTGGAAGGGTCTTTGGCGAAGGCCGGAGCGAAATCGCGGAAATGACCGAAGCCGACTCCGAAAAGCGGATGAACCTTGAACATCTCCCAGGTCATCTGGGCCAGGCCCATGCGAAGGAGCAGGGGCTCGATGTCCGTCAGGCCGCCCTTGGTCCGGTCATCGGTCAGGAAGTTTTCCATGTTCAGGACGGCGATGAGGAGCGCTGCGGCCACGAGCACGGAGATGGAGACGACTCGGGTCGTTTTTCGCCGCGAGTAGGTCGCCCAGATCAAGAGGCACAGCACGAATGAGAGCCACACCGAACGCGTCTTGGTCCAGAATATCACCGGGAGCATGAAGGCGTTGATCACGTAGAGCGCCCAACGGCCTCGGACGATGTTGCGGGCAAGCACCAGGTTGTTGAAATAGCAGTAGATGAGAGCTAGTCCCATCGCCGCCGACATCACGAACGGCCCGCGCACCCGGCCCCAGTGGATGCCGACGGAGGGGTCGTTGATGAACTTTGGGAAGATGAGCGCGGATAGCCCGAACTGCTCGAACCAACCCGTCATCGTGAGATAGACTGAAAGGAAGGCGAAGAAGATCGCCAGTCTTTTGAAATCCCGCTCATTGTTGAAGGCATGGAGCACGAGCGCGAAGACCGTAAACGGAAAGAGGTACCCGCCGATCAGGCGATAGTGCACCGAAACGACGGAGGTGGTTTCGAATCCGCTGACCAGGGCCGAGACGAAAAAATAGACCGCCACCGTGGCGATCAACCCGCTGACCGGCCAGACGGGTCGAACTCGTAGCCGACCGATGGCGAACATGGCGATCAATAGCAGCACGAGGACGACGATGCCGATGCGAGGGATGGTCAAGGCGAAGAAGAGCGGCACCTGGAGGCGCCAGAACTCTTCGTGCAGGGCGATCAGGGTGACCATCCAGAGCATGATGGCGGTCAGCAGATCGCCCTTGACGCTGTAGAGCGCGAACAGGACGACTCCGCCGAGCGACAACCAGGCGATCAGGAGTCCGTCCGACGGCAGGACGGAATAACCGCTCGCGGCCAAGATGCCGAGAATCAGCAGCAGCGCCAAGCCGAAGCTGACTGCGGGCAATCGTTGGGCGGCATGGGTCAACATCAGAAGCAATCCCCGCTACGGTCGGTTCTGTTCCTCGACGCGGCGTCGCGCCGGGAGATTCCGGGGTTCGACGCCGGTCGGCCCCGCTCATGGTCAGGTCATGCGATAGACCAGGTCCGGGATCGGGTCGCTGCGTTGATTCAAGACCAGCCCCAGACAGCGCACACCCGCCAGGTCCAGACGCTTCTTTACCTCGGAGACCGTTTCACGGGGCGTATCGCCCGCCCGAACGACCAGCAGCACGCCGTCGGCCATCGCCCCCAGCACCTGGGCGTCGGGGTGCCTGCTGGCGTTGGCGACGTCGAAGATCACGTGATCGAATCGATCCTTCAGCCGGGCGATCAGGCCTTTCATTTGCCTGCTCTTCAGGAGCCCAAGGGGCTGCTCCACCGCGCTGCCGCCGACCAGGACGTTCAGGACCCCGCCGCCTTTGACCGAGACGCGTTGAATGGCCGCGTCCAGGGACGCGCGACCCGAGAGGACGTCGCCCAGTGCCGGCTGGTGCGAGATGCCGAGAGTCTTATGAAGCTGCGGGTTGCGCAGGTTGAGATCGACCAGGGCGATCTGCATTTCAAGGTTGGCCTCCGCGCCGATCATCGCCAGGGCGGCGGCGATCTGAGTCGCGCCGTCGCGCCGTCGCGCCGCCGCCACCACGATCGTCTTGGGCGACGGCGGATCGATCGAGAGAAAGATGTTGCTCCAAAGCTGGCCGAGCTCGGCCTCGGATCGCGCTCGAATGTGGCAGGCCCGCACGACTTGTGGCGGCGCGGCGGCTCCTCGGACGGATTCGCTTGTTGTCGGCGCCGCGGCGATCGGAGGCGTCTCCTCTTCAATCCGGCCGATCTCCTCGATGGCGTCGTTGATCCGCTCGACGTGATCCGCCCAGCCCAGGTCGATTGGCTCGGCTTCACCCTTGCCGACCGCGTCGGCAGCTTCTTCCGCGAGGGGAGGCGGCCAAATCTGCTCGGGGCGCGGCGGCGACGGGAAGTCCTCATCCCCGGCGTCGCCGAAGGGTTGGGACCCCTGATTTGGCGGCCTCTCGGACAACTGAAGCACTCCTTGGACCGATTCTACGCACCTGCTCTTGGCTACGAAGATATTATCGGCAGCCTCACAGGCCCCGTTTCGCTATTCCCCGCGCGTCGGGCCCCGCGCGCCTTCGCGGCGCTCGGCTAATGCTCCGTCTCGCTCGAGTTTTCGGGTAGTGCGGGCCTCTGGCCCGCACAAATCGGCCAATCGAGAATTGCGGACGGGACGCCCGCACTCCCCAACCCGACGTTTCGATCGAGACACCCCACTAGCCCGGCAGGACGATTCGACGCCCGCGCCGCTTGATCGAGCCGACCACAGGGACGCCGAGGTATCGCTCGGCCTCGATGGATGATCGCAGGGTATGGTCGAAGTGGTCCGCCAGGAAGGCCAGGGCGATGCCCAGGAGCAGCGAGACGGCCGTCGCCACGGCGGTGTAGATTCCGGTCAAGGGGATGACGGGCTTGTCGGGATCGGGGACCGAGGCGGCGTCCAACTTGTTGATCGTCACCGCCTCACGGGCGAAGACCCGGTTGGACATGGCGTCGATCTGTTCCTGTTGCAGTAGGGCCAGGTGCTTCTGGGCCACCTCGAAGTCGTTCTTCAATCGGGCGTACTCTGCGAGCTTCGCGTGGGTCTCGTTCTGCTCGAGGGCGGTCCGCAGCACCAAGGCCTCGTTCATCTGCTTCTGCTGTTTTCGAGCCTCGATGCTGCTCTTCAGGCCTCCGGTGTAGGCGATGATGGCTTCGAGCATCCGTCGCTTGCTCCGGCCAAGCTGCTCGCGGATGTATTGAAGGTCTCGGCTCTCGTCCATGTATTGTGATTCGATCTTTGCCCGTTTGCCCTCCAAGACTGCCAAGTTCTTCGCCAGCTCGATGAAAAGGATGTTCTCCTTGAAGAAATCCGTCGACACGCCGGCGATCGCGGCATCGACCTCGTCCTCGCTCATGGCGGCGATCCCGCCGGGTTCCATCGCCTTGGCGGGGAGAATCCGGCTGAGCACGTCGTAGATCGACTGGTCGCGCGCCAGATCCAGCAACAAGGAGGCGTCGTTCTCGCGAATCTTCGTCAGCACCACCTGGATGCCGTGTTCCGTGCCGCTCTTCATCAATTGTTCCAGCACGCCGATCTTGTCGGCGTTGGCCTGAACGAACGCCTGGTATCTCGTCGTGGCCGGCTCGACGACCTCGCGCTGGAATTGATCGACCACGTCGGACATCACCTGCACCGCGGGATCGTTCATCGCCTGTTGCAATTCCTGGTACCTGAAGATGTACATGTCCGCCAGCAGGTCCGCCGCGTAGTAAGCCAGCATGTGTGAATCCGGCGTATTTCCCGGGCGGTCCACCTGGATCGTGAACGATTCCGTCATCGCCACCTGCTCGCCGCCCGGCGTCTCCAGCTTCACGGACTTGCGGAACTTGATCAGGTCTTGCTGTTTTTTCTGGAGGATCTCGTCGACCGCGGCCGCGACTTCCCCGGTGGTGAGGAACCTGTGAATCTCTTCCTTGACCGCCGCGCTGCGACCGTCTCCCTCCTCCCGGACTTCCTCCCAGCGGCGGCGCAACTCGGCCCAAATCTCGCGCAGGCCTGGGTCGCGGGAGACCACCATCGTCCGGGCCAGCACCAGGTCCGACATCACGATCTGCTGCTGGGCCTTGACGAAGACCTCCAGGACCTTGTCGCCCGCGGCGTCGGCGCTGACCGGGCTCTTGTTCTGCGGCCTTTTGAAGATCAGGCTGATGTCGCTGCGGTAGTGGCAGGGAGCGACGTATTCGCACACCGCGTAGGTGCCGGCGCCGCCGACCAGGACGATCATCCCCATCAGCAGCCAGTGTTGAAACAGAATCCGGACGATCTCGCGCAACGTCCGGGTCCCGTATGCTTCGTTCATCATCGCACGACCGTCATTCGCGAGTTACGCCGCCGGCGGCTCTTGGTTTGCCGGCAGCCGCACCGGATTGAGCCGGCCTACGGGCCGATCTGGGTATTGATCGTCGGCGGGCCGACCGCCCGGGTCTTGACCGGCGTCTCCGCTTGGTAAATCTGGTAGCCGAAGTTCATCCCCAGCACGCCGCTGTAGGGGAAGATCGAGCGAAGGCCCTTGGTGAAGAACTGGTCGATCCAGTCGTTCGCCACGGCCATGCTGGTCGGCGGCACCCAGATGATGTCGCCGTCCGACAAGTAGGCGTCATGCCGCCACAGGCTGGCGTTGGGCACCAGCCCCGACATGCTCGGCTTCTGTGCGTGCAGCAACGTTTCGAGATCGAAGACCAGCGCCTGCGGAATCGGCAGATGGTGGCGATGGACGAGGAGAATCTTCGTGCGGTCCGCCCGGGGGTTCGGTCCACCCTGGCGCACGAGGGCCTGGGCCAGGGTGATCGGCGAGGTCGTCTCGATCACCCCGGGGTACATCACCTCGCCCATGACGTAGATTCGCCGAGGCGCGAACTCCAGGGTCTGCACCGTGACCTCGATCTCCTGCAAGTCCTCCTCCGCATAACGGGAATCGAGCAGCCGCTTCGATTCGTGAACCGTCTTGCCGGCGACCATCACCTCCCCGATGTATGGAAGGTCGATGGTTCCGTCGGGCTTGATGGGCACCAGGCGCGACTGGCCGCGCGGCGCCGTCGTGATGGCCTTCTTCAATTCGGAAATCTTGACGTTGGCCGCCTCCACGACGACGGTCATCTCCGGGTCTCGGATGTACCGCGCATATCCGCGTCTGAGCTGCTCCTCCAGATCGCCGGCGGTGCGGCCAGCGGCGCGCACCTGGCCCAATAGCAGGCAGCGGATGTTCCCGTCGCCTTGCACGGTCAACTTCTGTTCGAACTTGTCCTGGTAGGGAAACTCGATCTTGATCACGTCTTCGATCTTCAACTCGTAGGGCGTGTCGGTCACGATGTTCCGGACTTGATAGATGATCTCGAGCACGTCGCCCGGGTTCAGTCGATAGCGCGGCCGGTCGATGAGTTTTTCCGGCAGGCCGGTGCCCCCCACGAATGGCTGATAGAGGTCCTGCTCTTGGATCGGGGCCGCATCGGGTATCCACTCGCCGGTGCGCGAACAACCGGCCGGCGCGAGAAGCGCCGCGATCCACGCCAGTGTGCCGATCTGTCGGCGCTGCGACATCATCCCTGACTCTCCGTTGGGCGGGTCCCTGCGACGATCACGGCGCGATCACCGCGCTCGAGACGTGGTTCCTGACTGACTGAAGCTGCCGCTCGGCTTCCGCGTGCGTGGTGAACTGCCCCACAAAGACCATGTGCAGCGGCTTGCCCATTCGACTGCGGGCCTCCACACAGGCCGACAAGCCGGACCGATTCAGCCGCGTCGTCAGCTCGGTTGCCGCGCGTCGGTCCTGGAACGCTCCGCACTGGATCGCGAAGTAATCGACGGGCCACTCGAACATCCGCTGCGCGTGCTTGGCCAAGTCGCCGCCCGGATAGCGCTGAACGACGGTGGCGAACTCTCGTCGGGCTTCGGTCCACTTGCCCTGGCGTTGGAGGCAGACGGCGTATCGGTATCGGATCAGGTCGGTCGGAGGCTTTTCCGGCAAGTCGCTTAAGGCCTGTGCGTAATGGGCCATCGCCAGCTTGTCGCTTCCCGCCTCGAACTCCAGGGAGCCGGCGGTGGCGCAGGCCTTCGCGGTGAGTTGGCGCTCGTAGGCCAGCTCGATGCATCGCTCGGCGTCCTTCAGAGCCGCCGACTTATTCGAGGTCTCCGCGAGAATCTTCGCTCGGAGGTAATATGCCTCCGCGGATCCCTTGAAATGCGAATAACTTGCCAGCACGCCGTCGAGCGTCGTCTTGGCCGCGGAGTAATCCTTTTGTTGGTATTGCTCCCGAGCCTTGTCGACTTCCTGCCGGACGTGCGGCGGCAATTCCGTGCAGCCGACCACGAAGGGCACCGTGAAAACGGCATGAAGCCTGCGGCAGGCCCAGCGCCGGGGCCGCCAGGTCGCTTCGCAACGAACTTTCATCCGAGGATGTGGTTGGTGGGGGTTCACGATGCTGAATAGACTCCAGGCGCAAGTCGCGGGCCTTTTTCGGATCCGACGCCGTCACGACGACGAGGAAGCATGGACCGCGGCCTCACGAACCGCGACGCAAGCACTCCGCACTCAAGAACTTATCGGAGGGTCCGGAAGACGGGTTAACCCAAAAGGGACCGCATATGGTGCCCGTCACGTGCGCAATTTCCGCGCGGGTCGGCCTTCCGCGCCGGTAGCTTCACGGCGCAGTGCTCGTAAGCCGAGCCCAGCTCCAGGCCCGGCCGCGGGTCGCCGCTTTAGCCAGGAGCCGAGAGATCAAGCTTCAAAGGCGCGCCATCGTGTGGCGTATTCGATTTACGGTGGCGCTGCTGGTCGTCCGCTTCCGCAACCGGCAGATTCTGCGCGATTTGAATCTCGAGGGTTCCAGGTCAATTGACGACCCCTGGCATGGACCTATAATGCGCCCCCGTCTTGGCGTGGTCGATCGCCGGCGACAGTCCGACGGCGCGTCGATCGGCTCGTTGACCCGCAAGCCGCGAAGAGGCGAATGCAAAGGATTGTTTTTGCACTGACGGTCGCGGCCCTGATAGCGGCGCTTTGCACGCCGGCCGCGGCACAGCCGACCGCGCCGACCGACCCCGGGGCCATCGAGCCCCTTCTGCCCCCCGGCATCAGCGACTTCAACCTCGAGCTGTACGGCAAGCTCGCCTATACCTGGCCCCTGCCCGACGGAACACACGTCGTCGAGATTCTGGGTAACTTCTCCGGCCGCATGGGTCAATACCGTCTTCGCAGCCGGGACGCCGTCATCTGGTTCAACCACCGCACCTGGCAGGACCAGCCCTACATCGACGTGCAGATCTTTCTCTGGCAGGACGCGGAGGTCGTTCAGCCCGCCGGGACCGTCGATTCCGGCCCCGTCCTCTTGGTCACTCTGCGCTCCTTCGGCAAGCTGGCGCTTAACGCCGACGCGCACGCAGCCCAGTCGGACGCGGATGGGGAGCTGTTCCAGGAGGCGATGCGGGCCCGGACCCTGCTGACCGCGGCCCCGGCGGCCGAACCGGAGCAGGCCGAAGCGCCGATGCAGGTGGCCCCGACGGAAGCAGCGCTGCGAGTGGCCAGGCCCAAGGCGCCCAGAAAGGTCGATTTCGGCGCCGACGAACTTTACTACGAACAGTATCTAGGCGAGTCGGTGGTCGTCGCCATCGGGGAGGTCTTCGTCGCCCACGGTTCCCCCTCGCAGAGCGGGGAATACGTCGAGATCCACGCCGACGCCGCCGTCATCTATCTCGACAAGGATCGCGTGGACAACACGCTTCCCGGAATGCTCGGAGATGAGCGACGCGGCGATCGGGTCGTCAAGCCGCGCGAGCCCACGGACGCCGCCCCCGAAGGCGGCGCGCCGACCATCAAGCCTGACTCCGGCGACGCGGACAAGTCCGGCGAGCAGGCCATCCGGGAATGGGCGTCGGGCGTATACCTGGAGGGCGACGTCGTTCTGACGCGGGGACAACGGATGATCCGCGCCTCGCGCCTCTTTTACGATTTTGAAAACGATCGCGCCTTGATCCTGGACGTCGTGACCCGGGCGGTGGAGCCGACACGCTCGCTGCCGATCTATGTCCGCGCCGAGGAGGTCCGGCAGCTCTCCGCGACCGAATACGAGGCGCGCAAGGCCCAGTTCACGACCAGCGAATTCCATACGCCGCACGTGGCCATCGGCGCCGACAAGGTCTATTTGATGGATCGCACGCCGAGGAACGCGGCGGGAGACGTCATCGGCGTCCAGGCCGGCACCTACAAGGCCTACAACACGACCATGAACCTCGAGGGCCTTCCCATCGCCTATTGGCCCTTTTCCCGGGGCGACTTCTCACGCGACCGAATGGCCTTCCGCAGCGCGAAAGTCGGCTACAACGGCGACTTCGGGGCCACCTTCGAGACGCGCTGGTATCTTTTCAACCTTCTGGGCCTGGAGCAGCCCGAGGGATACGACGCCACGCTGAAGATGGACTATTTCACCGATCGCGGGCCGGCCACCGGCATCGACATGGACTACGAGCAGGAGAACTACTACGGCCTGCTCCGATCCTACTACATTCACGACGATGGAAAAGACGACTTCGGCGGCGATCGCGGCAGCATCAAGCCGGACCACGACAACCGCGGCCGCGCGACCTTGCGACATCGCCAGTATCTCCCCAAGGACTGGGAACTGACCCTGGAGGCCTCCTATATCAGCGACGATCAGTTCATGGAGTCTTTCGAACGCAATGAGTTCGAGAACGGCAAGCAGCAGGAGACCCTGCTCTATCTGGTCAAGCGCCAGGACAACTGGCAGTTCTCGACCCTGGCCAATTGGCGGATCAACGAATTCCTCACCCAGACCGAGCACCTTCCTGACAACGTCTTCAGCCTGATCGGCGAGCCGCTGGGCGATGTGGCCACCTTCTACAGCGAGTCTCGCGCCGGAGTCGTGCGCTATCGTCCCGACGATCGCCGCTATTTCAACGGGCAGAATCGCTGGGACAACACCGGCGAGACCGGGTCCGTCGTCCGCGGCGACACCCGCCACGAACTCGTCTTCCCGCTGCCGGAATTGGGTCCCGTGAAGCTCACGCCCTACGTCGCCGGGCGGCTCGGGGCCTACGACGACGGACCCAGCGGATGGGGCGACGACAACACCAGCGGCGGCTTCGGCCGCGTCTTCGGTTCATACGGCCTTCGCGGCAACGCCTTTCTCACCAAGGTTGACGACTCCATCGAGTCGGAGATGCTCGATCTCCACCGCCTGCGGCACGTGATCAAGCCGGACTTCGCCCTGTGGAACGCCCACGGCAACCGCTCGCCGGAAGAGTTGACGCCGTTCGACCCCGGCATCGAAGACATCGACGATTTCGGCGGCGGGACCGTCGGCCTCCGCCAGAAGTTCCAGACCCAGCGCGGAGAGCCCGGCAACCGGCGGACCGTCGACTGGATCGTCTTCGACGTCGAGGGGGGCTTCTTCTCCAACAAGGAGAAAAGTGAAGAGGTGGACAACAGCGCCGAGGGTGAGCATGGGGAGGTCCGAGCGTTCAAACCGCCGGTGCGCACCAACCGCAGCCACGGCGATTACATCTACAGCCGGCCCGAGGAAAGCATCTCCTCGAATTTCATCGCCACGGACTTTCAGTATCGGATCAGCGACAGCACGGTTTTGGTGCACGACAGCGTCTTCGACGTGAACCGAGGCAACCTCGGCACCAGCAACGTCACGCTGGCCGTCGAGCGGCAGCCGCGGCTGTCTTACTTCGTCGGCTGGCGATACATCCACGACACCGAGAGCAACCTCCTGGCCCTTGGCGGCAACTACAAGCTGAGCGAGAAGCACACCGTCGCCATCCGCGAGATGTACGATATCGACGAGGGGCGCAACTACTCCACCGAGCTGGTGTACATCCGTCGCTGGCCCCGCTGGTACACCGCCGTGGCTCTCGACGTGGACCGGGCCATTGACGATGTGGGGATCAACTTCAGCGTCTGGCCGGAAGGCGCCCCGCGTCTGGGCCTGGGCTCCAAGCGCTACACCGGCCTGGCCGACTCCGTCGGCATCCAGCTACGGTAGGGCCGTTTGCGCATTCATGTAGCCGCCCCCGTCTCGGGTGCCGTTGAAGATTCTCGTTCGCCGGAGACGGCAGACGCTACTGAATTGCGCAATCAGGCATTGGCTGTCATGAGTGTGGGACGATCCAACGATCAGTTTCAAAACCTGGCGTGCCATGTGCCGCGCGGCCTGAAGGCCGCGGCTCGGATCAGTAATTGCCTCGGAACCCGCCCTAGAACGGCGCGTCTCCGGCGTCCGGCTCGGGGTCCGCGTCCATGGGCGGCTCGAAGCCGCCGTCACCGCCCGGGCTGTAGCCTCCTGAGCCGTAGCCGCCGTCGCGAATGTAGGCCGGCGCGGCATTGTCGAACCGGGTGAACTGCGGGTTGAAGTGAAGCTCAACGTCGCCGGTCGGGCCGTTCCGCTGCTTGGCGACGATCAAGTCTGCCTTGCCGCGAACGCGCTCGAGCAGCTCGGAGCGCTCGTCGGACGCCGATCGCCGCTTGTTCAGGTAATACTCCTCGCGGTGCAACAGGACGACCACGTCGGCGTCCTGTTCGATGGCCCCGCTTTCGCGGAGGTCGCTCATCCGCGGCCGGTTGCCCTCGCGGCCTTCCACCTGGCGGTTGAGCTGGGCCAAGGCAACCACGGGGATGTTCAACTCCCTGGCCAGCCCCTTGAGACCCCGGCTGATGGCGGAGATTTCCTGCTGGCGGTTCTCGCGCGAGGCCCGATCGTACATCAGTTGCAAATAGTCTACGAATACGACCTGGATGTCGTGCATCATCTTGAGGCGGCGGGCCTTTGCCCGCAGCTCCAGGACGCTCATGCCCGGCGTGTCGTCGATGAAAATGCGATAGTTTCGCATGTTGCCGCAGACCAGCTTCAACTTGGTCTTTTCCTGGTCGCTGAGTCGGCCGTGGCGCAGCTTGTGCAGGTCCACCTGGGCGTGAGAACAGATCATCCTCTGGGCGATTTGCAGCTTGCTCATCTCCATGGAGAAGAAGGCAGCGGGGATGTTTTCGACCACGCCGATGTACTCGAGCATCGAGAGGGCCAGGGCGGTCTTGCCCATGCTGGGCCGGGCGGCTACGACGATGAAATCGCCGTATTGCAGGCCGCCCAAGAGAGCGTCCAGCTCGGTGAAGCCGCTGGGGACGCCGCTGAGGACACCTTCCTGGATCGACTCGATCTGCTTCATCGTCTCGTCGAGGAATTCGCGGATGGAGACGGCCTGGAGGCTGATCCGCTGCTCGGTGACGGCGAAGAGATGCTTTTCGGCCTCGTCGAGGATGTGGCCGGCATCCTCCTGCTGGTCGTAGGCGGAGTGAAGGATGGTGCCGGAGCACTGGATCAGGTCGCGCAAAAGCGCCTTGTCACGCACAATCCGGGCGTAATACTCGACATTGGCCGATGAGGGCACGGACTGGCAAAGGTCGATGAGGTAGTCCCGGCCACCGATCTCCTCGAGCAGGTCCCGCCGGCGAAGCTCGTCCTCGAGGACGACGATGTCGACGGGCTTTCCCTGGTCGTAGAGGTCGATCAGGGTCTCGTAGAGCAGGCGGTGATCGGGCCGATAGAACCGCGTGGACTGGTCGCGCGGGACGATCTGGAGGGCCAGTCCGATGGCGTCCTTGTCCAGAAGCAGCGAGCCGAGCAGGCTGGCTTCGGCGACGAGGTCCTGCGGAGGCAGCCGGTCGCCGATGCGGGGATCAGTCGGCCGTGTCTGCTGCGGTGCGCGATCGCGAGTCGGGGCCGACGGGGCTGTCGTGGGGGACATTTGTGACCTCCGTTTCACTGGCTACTTCGTCCATGTCGCCGAGGCGCTTCTCGGCCACCACCCAGACCTTGACGGTCGCGCGAATGTCGTCGGTCAGGAGCAGCGAGACTTCCTGCGAGCCGATCTCCTTGATGTTGTGCGACATTTTCACCTGATCGGCGTGGACGCTGTGGCCCTCCTGGATGAGGGCATGGCTGATCTCGCGCGGCCCGACCGAGCCGTAGAGATGGCCCTCCGGCGTGCATGCGGCGGAGATGGTCACCTCGGCGCCGGCGAGTCGCTGGGCGGTTTCGCGAAGCATCGCCTGCACGCGTTCACGCTCGGCCGCGGCGATCTTTTTGTCCTCCTCGATGGCTTTCTGGTTCGCCTTGGTTGGCGCGATCGCCAGGTGATGAGGAAGGAGGTAATTACGCGCGTATCCGGCCGAGACTTCCACCTCGTCTCCGCAGAGGCCAAGGTGCGGGATGTCTTTTCGTAATAGCAGTTTCATCGACATACTCCTAGCCGCAGAAGCCCATCAGTCCGATGAACCGTGCCCGTTTGATCGCCCGGCAGCTTGAACGCTGGTGGGTGGCGCAGTTGCCGCTGCGCTTTCGGGAGAAGTGCTTGCCCTGGTTGGTGACCAGCTTCTGTAGGGTCGCCAGGTCCTTGTAGTCCAACTCGTCGATCTTCTCGCGGCAGAAGCGGCACTTGGCCGCCTCGCGCGGCCGAAGGCGCTTCATCTTCTTCTTGTCGGGCTTGGATTTCATGAAACCGCCACGCATGATTCAACGATCCTTTCTGGTTGCCGTTCAGTCTAGAACGGGATTGCGTCGTTTGGCGCCGTCTCGGCGTCGGCCGGCGGCATTTCTTCGTGCCCTTCCGCCGTCGCGGCAGACTGGGGCCGGGCCGGCGGTCGAGCGGCGGCGCCTCGGCCGCCATCGCCGCTGGGTGCGCCGAGGAACTGGAAGTTGTCCACTACGACGTAAAGCTTGCTGCGCTTCTGGCCGTCCTTGCCTTCCCATTGGTCGTAGCGCAACTTGCCCTCGACCAAGAGGGGCTTGCCCTTGCTCATGTACTGGTTAAGCGTCTCGGCCTGTCGGCCGAAGGCCCGCAGGTCCACGAAGCAGGTATCCTCCTTTGCCTCGCCGGTCGGCGATTTCCACTTGCGATTCACCGCCATTCCGAACTCACACACCGGGGTGTTGCTCGGCAGGTAGGAAAGCTGCGGATCGCGGGTCAAGTTGCCCGCCAAAATCACCTTGTTGAAGTTCGCCATGCCTTGCTCCTCGCCTCCATCAAAGTCCGCTCGCCGTTTCCGACCGCCGGCTTGAACCCGCGACATTCATCGACCGGCCGTCACTCGCCCGCATCCCCGCGGCGGCCGGAGTCGTTTTCGTCCAAATCTAGGTTCGCATCGGCCTCGGCCACTCCGACGCCGCGCAGTTCGGCCCGGTCCGGCCCGCCGTCCCTGCCGGAGAATTCACCTGGGCGCGGGCCGCGAGGCCGGCTGCTCCACTCGTCGCCGCGCGCCGGGGACTTCGGTGGTGGGGCCGCGGTGAGGGCTTTCTCGATTTCTTCTGGGGTCAGGCGATCCTTGCGAACTACCAGGACCCGCAGAACCTGCTCGCTGAGCTGCGCGTCTCGTTCCAGGCCGCTGATTTTTTCCGGCGGAGCCTCGAAAAAGCAGAGTCCATAGACGCCGCGTTTGTTGCGCTTGATGGGATAGGCCAGCTTGCGCTCGTCCCATTTTTTCAAACCCAGCACCTTGGCGTCGGCGCGCTGGAGGATGCGCCGGACCTCCGCCTCGGCGGCTGCCCAATCCGAGGCCGCGGCCGGGTCCATCAAAAACATCGCCTCGTAGCTTTTCACGGTTCCTGACTCCTTCCGGGTCGATTGATCATTCCGGCTCGTCGCTTCTGTTCGTGTGATTCATCGCCGCGTTGATGCCCTCTAGCAGCCATCGCGTCACCGCGTCCGCCGCCCTGGGGATGACCTCGTCGGCCAACGGCTGCTCGTGCTCCTCGAACGGCGCCAGGACATAATCCGCGACTTCTCCGCGGATCGGCCTCCCGATGCCGACGCGAAGCCGCGCGACTTCCTGGCTGGCCAGGCACCGCAGTACGTCGTCCAGGCCCTTCTGTCCGCCCGCTGATCCGCCGGCTCGCATCCGCAGCTTCCCCAGCGGAAGGTCTACGTCGTCGGAGACGATGAGCAACTCGTCCAGCGGGCACTTGAAGAACTCCACGGCCGAAAGCACGCTCTGTCCGCTGCGGTTCATGTAGGTCATGGGCCGCAGCAAACACACTTTGTGACCCTCGCCGAGCCCCTCCGCCGCCGCTGCGTCGAACTTCTCCCGCCAGGCGCCGAGTTGCCAGCGCTCCGTTAGCAGTTCTACGACGCGGAAGCCCACGTTGTGCCGCGTCCGCACGTAGCGGCGACCCGGATTGCCGAGACCGACGATGAGCTTCATTCATTCCTGCAAAGCCTGCTCCGGTTACTTCTCCTCCGGCGCCGGCTCCTCCTCGATCTTGCCCTTGGCGATCACTTCCGGCTCCGCGGCGGCGCCTTCCGCCGGGGTGGCCGCAACCGGCGCGACCACCTCCACCTGCGGCAAGCGGACGGTCGCCACCACGGTTTCGGGGTCGGTGACGGCCTTCAGGTTGCCTTCCAGACGCAAGTCCTTCACGTAGAGCACCTGATGCAGCGCAAGCTCCGCCACGTTCACCCGGATGTGTTCGGGGATGTCCGTCACCAGGCATTCGACCTCAAGCTCCGGCAGCTCATGCCGCAACAGGCCGCCTTCGGCGACGCCCTTGGGCGTGCCGCGAAGCTCGATCGGAACATGGACCTTAACCCGTTCGGTCAGGTCGACACGTGCCAGGTCGATGTGGAGCAGTTGCATGCCCAGGTGGTCGTACTGGGCCTCCTTGAACAGGCAAGGCTGGACCTTGCCGGCCAGGTCCAGGTTCACCAAGTGACCTCCGTGTTGAAGGTGCTGGTCCACCGCGTGGTAGTCGAGCGATACGGCCTCGGGGTCCTGCTTGTGACCATAGACGATGGCGGGGAGTTGACCCCGGTTGCGAAGCCTGGCCGTGGCGCGCGATCCGGCGACCTTTCGCGGCTCTGCCTTGATTGTCGGGATTTCCATTTCAACTTCCTCTTGGGCCGTGAAACAAACTGCTGACCGATTGATGCTTGTGAATCCGGGCGATGGCCTCGCCGAAGATGTCGGCCACGCTGAGCACGACCAGCTTCGGGAGGTGCTTACGGGCCTCGTTGGGGATCGGAATGGTGTCGGCCACGACGATCTCGGTGAAGGGCGCCGCCGCCAGCCGCTCCAGGGCCGGCCCGGCGAAGACCGGGTGGGTGGCCGCGCCGCGGACGCTTCGTGCGCCCCGCTCGGTGACGATTCGCGCCGCTTCGCAGACCGTCCCGGCGGTGGCGATCATGTCGTCGATCATCACCACGTCGCGCCCCTCGACCTCGCCGATGATATTGTGGACGACCGCCGTGCTCCCGCTGGTGCGGCGCTTGTCGATGATCGCCAGGTCGCAGCCCATCTTCTCGGCGTACATCCGGGCCCGCTTGACGTTGCCGACGTCCGGGCTGACGAAGGTGACGTTCTTGAAGTCCAGATCGCGAAAATGGCGGGTGAACGCCGGCTCCGCCTGGAGATGATCGACGGGGATGTCGAAGAAGCCCTGGATTTGCGCGGCGTGCAGGTCCATCGTCAACACGCGGTGGGCCCCGGCGCCGTGGATCAGGTTGCTGACCAGCTTGGCGGTGATGGGCACGCGGCCCTCGTCCTTCCGGTCCTGCCGGGCGTAGCCGAAATAGGGCAGCACCGCGGTGATGCGCAGGGCCGAGGCCCGGCGAAGGCAGTCAATGAAGACAAGCATCTCGAGCAGGTTGTCGTTGACCGGCCGGCATGTCGGCTGCACGACGAACACGTCCCGGCCGCGCACGTCGTCGTTGAGCTTCACGAAGAGTTCGCCGTCGGGGAACGTCTCCGCGTGGGCACGACCGGGCCGGGTGTCCAGATAATTGCAGATCGCCTCGGTCAGCGCGGGATTCGCGCGGCCGCTGAAGATCTTCAATTCCCCTTCGGACTTGAGCATCCCAACCGCTCCTTATGCGATTCCCGACTGCGCCGGCGGACGGCGAACCACCTGCCCGGATCGCTTGCCGCCCGCCTGGGCCCGCTGCCGACCCTCCGTCGTGGAATCGAAGGCGCTTAGCGCCCCCGGTCCCACCCGGGACTCATCCAGCACCACCGCGCCCGACCGCACGAAGGCGAACGGCCCGATCGCGCAGCCTCCGCCGATCCGGGCGTTGCCCTCCAAATAGGTGAACGGGTGGATCACGGTCTGCGCGCCGATTTCGACCGAGGCGTCGATCCACGTCGTCCGCGGATCGATGATGCTGACGCCTTGATCCATCCAGTGGGCCTGGATCCGCCGTTGCATGAAGGCCGCGACAACGGCCAGGTCGGCCCGGGAGTTGATGCCGGTGGCATCCTCGGCCGGCACGGAGGTCTCGGCGCGGACCGCCTTCCCGCCCTGGCGGAGGATGTCCAGGACATCGGTGATGTAGTACTCTCCCTTGGCATTGTCGGTTTTGATCCGGCCGAGCGAGGCGAAGAGCGCCTGGGCGTCGAAGCAGTAGTAGCTCGGATTAACTTCCTTGATCGCCAACTCATCCTCGCTGCAATCCCGATCCTCGACGATGCGAAGAAACGAACCGCTCTCATCGCGGACGATCCGTCCATAGCTCGTGGGGTCATCGAGCACGGTCGTCGCCAGCGAAGCCGCCGCGCCGCTCGCACGGTGGCCTCCGATCAACGTCCGCAAGGTATCGGCCCGAACCAGCGGCATGTCGCCGGCGATCACCACACAGTCTCCGACGAAGCCCTCGTAGGCCTCGCCGCACATCATCACCGCGTGGCCGGTGCCGCGCTGCTCGTTCTGCTCGACGAACTCCACGCCGCGCTGGCCGGAGAAGGCGTCGATGACTTCTTCCTTGCCGAATCCTACGACGATGCTGAAGCGATCAACGCCGGCCTCCCGACAGGCGTCGAGGACGTAGGACAGCATCGGCCGGCCGCAGATCTCGTGCATGACCTTCGGCCGGTCGCTCTTCATCCGCGTCGAGCGGCCCGCGGCGAGGATGAGCGCCGACAGTCCCCGTCCACTTCCGGATGATCTTGTTTCCGCTGCCGGCGCCATCTCGACTTTCCTATCTCGCGGCGAGGACACTACCCGGCGAGGATTCGAACCTCGACCAACAGGACCAAAACCTGTTGTGCTACCGTTACACTACCGGGTAACGTAGCAATCCGACTCGACTCGTTGGCAGCCTGTGCGGCGCGGGCCCCGGAGCGAGCCCGACGACGGCGGTATCGGCCCAGTTGGGCCTGATTGGACGCGGCTGCGAAGGGTCCTTCCCAAGGCTAGAGCATTTGGCCGCGTGACCGATGCCCTCAGGCTGCCGTCGCCGCTGGTGCGCCATCAGCCGGCCCCGTGGGGAAGGACAAGACTTCCTTAGCTATGCTCGTCTACCAACCCCGAAACGAGCGATCAGTAGGCTAGCCGGGCGTCCGATACCTGTCAAGCGGCCTGCTCATCCCAGGCTCATCCGACCCAGTCCGGCCGTCCGAGAATCCAGCGACCCTGCTCCTTGCAGCCAGCCCCCATCCTGCTTGGCTGGAATTCGCATTGCCTCCCTGTGATTCGTATTGAATAACTCATGAGCAGCCCTGCCCTTTTTGGCGGCGGGCAGATCGATTGTCCTTCTTCGGCTGATCCAAAATGAGGCTTGTTTCATCAGCGGGACGGCGCGGACTGCGGCTCATCATCCTCCCGTTCGCGGCGCTCGCCTTGGGTGGATGCGGCAGCGAGGAAGCTCTCGAACTGCTCGCGTTGGTCTATCCAGGCGCAACCGTTCCGCCGATGGACCTCAGCACCCTCAAGGCCATGCCTGACGCCGACGGCGACGGCATTCCCGATGCCTTCGACGCCTGGCCGGATGACCCTGATCACGACCAGGACGGGGTCGTCGACGGGATGGACAGCGATCTAGACCAGGATGGAACTCCGAACTGGTTGGACCCTGATCAGCTTTCGCAGGACTCCGACGGCGACGGCATTCCCGACCTATTGGATAACAACCCTCTCGATCCCGACGCCAACGGCAACGGCGTGCTGGACGGATTGGAGACCGACTCCGACGGCGACGGCATTCCCGATTCGCTCGACCCCGATCCCAGCAATCCCGATGCCGACGGAAACGGGGTCCCGGACGGCGACGAGACCGACTCCGACGGAGACGGCCTGCTGGACAGCCTCGATCCTTCACCGGGCGATCCCGACGCGAACGACAACGGCATCGACGACGGCATGGAGACCGACTCCGACGGCGACGGCCTGGTGGACTCGCTTGATCCCGATCCCACGGATCCCGACGTCGACGGCGACGGCATCCCGGACGGCCTGGACCCCGATCCGCTCGATCCGGACACCAACGACAACGGCATCGCCGACGGGTTCGAAGTGGACAGCGACGGCGACGGCACCTACGACGCACTGGACGATTTCCCGGGCGACCCGGACGCGAACGACAACGGCGTTCCGGACGGCGAGGAGAACGACTCCGACGGCGACGGCGTGGCCGACGCCTCGGACGTGGATCAGAACGATCCCGACACCGACGACGACGGGATCATCGACGGGCTCGATCCGGACCCGACCGATCCCGATGCCAACGACAATGGCGTCCCGGACGGTGACGAGACGGACAGCGACGGAGATGGAATTGTCGATTCCGACGACTCCTACCCTGACGATCCGGACGCCAACGGCAACGGAATCGACGACGGCAGCGACCCGTACTACGACGATGACGAAGATTACACGGCGATAAAGGACGGCGAAGTCGCGGACGGCGACGGCGACGGCCTGCCCGCGGGGATCGATCCGAACGACATGAACCCGGACATCGACGGAGACGGGTACCTGGACGGCATCGATTCCAACCCGTTGGACCCCAACGTTCATTAGCCGAACGCCGCAAAACGGCGGGTTTGGCGATATGTTGAGAAGCATCGCCTGACAGGAAGGTCAATCGATGCGAGGCAAGCCCGATTCCCAGCCGCCGATGTTTTTTTGCGATATGCGTTGAGGACCGCGTCGGCCTGGATCATCCCCTTCGGCCGATCAAGCGGATGCTGGATGAAGCGCTGTCGCGGATGAGCCGATGTTTGATGGTACGTCGGTGACCACAACGGCTACCAGTCCCGCACCGCTGCGAACGTGGGCCGGTCGCCTCCCCAAGAACCATCGAGGCGATGAAAAAGATATTCGTGAATAGACGAAAGTCGTCTCGTCACACGAAAAAGTGAGCCTTGCAGCTTCCAGCTAGCGGGGTGTCTCGATCGAAACGTCGGGCTGGGGAGTGCGGGCGTCCCGCCCGCAATTCTCGATTGACCGATTTGTGCGGGCCAGAGGCCCGCACTACCCGAAAACTCGAGCGAGACGGAGCACTAGCGGGGTGGCGGGCCGGCGCCGGGGGTGTTCATTTTCTGGAGCCTCCGCTTGGACTTGCGAAGGTTTCGACGATTGCGATCCGAGGGCTTCTCGTAATAGGCGGTGCGTTTCATCTCGCGCAGCACGCCTTCTCGCTCACACAGCTTCTTGAGCCGTCGCATCAACTGTTGGATCGGCTCGTTGGGGCGGGGTCTTACCTTGATCATGTGGTGTCTAGGGGCTCCTCTCGCAAGTCTCGGTTCCGCAGGCGGCTCGCATGGCCTAGCCCGAATACAGGCTGCTGCCCGCGCGCCTCAAACAAACCGGCAGTTTAGGGTAGTATCGTCTCTCACGCAACGGCCTCCTTGAGCCGAAGAATAACCTCGTAAGGTTTTTGCAAATAGGCCCTTAGCGTGGCTACCATCTTTCCAGGGCGACCGGCTGCCGGTTCGAGGGCGGCGCCCGGTTCCGTGTCCGTCCGCCAGCCCGCCGACACGGCCATACCGGGGGTAGAATCAGCCCGCTTCAAGGCTCGGCGAGGGCAGGCAGGCGGAGCACGTCCCGATTCGGCGTCTCGACATCCAACAGGGGCCAAACGTGGAACCCGGCATGAGCAACCCGGCGGAGCGAATCACCTCGGCGAGCCGTCTCGACGAGCACCTGACGCTCCACCCGCACCTCATCGATCGCATCCTACGCCAGATACTGATCCTGCTTCACGAGCGGGGCGTGGTCACGATCGACCAGGTCTATGACGAAGCCCGAATCGCCGCCGGCAACGTCGATGGCCGCGGGCGTGGCGGGGCTGAGAACCCGAACGTCGCCGAGGCTCCGCGCGGAGACCAGCGCGAGCGCGACTTCGTCAACGACATTACCCGACAGCATGCCTCGGCCCAACTGACCCCCCACGAAATTGACGACATGGTCAACCTGGCGCTCAAGCGCGAGGAGGCGGACAAGTTGCGGGCTATCGTGGCCCTCGGCTCCGTCTCCTTCAGGTTGTTGGCCGACACCGTGCGCCGGTTTTGCTCCCTGCCGGAGGGTGAGACGCAGCTTACCCCCGATGAGGCGACGGGCATTCGGGTCGGCCTGATCCGTCATTTGATCAGCGATCAGCTCGAGTTCATCGCCATCGCCAAGAAGTTTCTCCGCATCCGGGATTTCGAGGAAATCATCAATTGCACGATCGGAGCCGAAGGCGGCATGGGTCGCATCGGCGGCAAGGCGGCTGGCATGTTTCTCGCGTCACGGGTCATCTCTGTCCCGCACGCCACGGACCGGACCGATGGTCGGACGCGGCCCGGCGAGGTCTATGCTCCGGCGGCCACGGACATCGTGGAACCTTCGCTGGTGGCGATCCCGGAGTCGTACTACCTGCGCTCCGACGTCATCGAGGATTTCATCGCCTTCAATCGGCTGGGCGAGTACCAGAACCAAAAATACAAGACGCCCGAGGAAATCCGCAAGGAATACCGACTGATCAAGTCCGTGTTTCGCAACGGCGAGTTTCCTTCGGGCATCGTCGAACGACTGCGGGCGATCCTTCAGAAGGTCGGCGATTGCCCGCTGATCGTGCGTTCCAGCAGCCTCCTCGAGGACCGCTTCGGCACGGCCTTCAGCGGCAAGTACGCGAGCATTTTCGTGCCCAACCGCGGCAGCCTGAAGCGCCGGCTCGACGCCCTGTTGGGGGCTGTGGCAGAGGTCTACGCCAGCGCCCTCGGGCCCGATCCGCTCCTCTACCGCAGGGAACATGACCTGCTCGACTACGACGAGGACATGGCCGTCCTCATCCAGAAGGTCGTCGGCTGCCGCTTCGGCCCCTACTTTGCCCCGGCGTTCGCCGGCGTCGCTTTCAGCAGGAATGACTACCGCTGGAGCCCGCGGATCAAGCGCGAGGACGGCCTGATGCGGATCGTCGCGGGGCTTGGTACGCGGGCCGTCGATCGGGTGGGAGCGGAGTTTCCGCGCATGGTGGCCCTGGGCATGCCCACGCTTCGGCACGAATCGTCCGTTGCCGAGGTCAAGAGCCATTCCCAGAAGAGCCTGGACGTGATCAACCTGGAAAAGAACCGATTGGAGTCGGTCCCGCTGGAAAGCGTCCTTCGATACGCCGCCCACTACCCGAGCCTCGACAAGCTGGTTTCGATCCATCGGGACGGCATGTTGACGCCGCCGACGGGCACCTACATCGACGCCGCCCCGTCGGAATTGGTCATTACCTTCGACAAGCTGATGGGCGAGGGGACTTTTCCTGCGCAGATGCGGACGATCCTCCGTCGTGTGGAGTCCGCGTACGGGGTTCCGGTGGACGTGGAGTTCGCCCACGACGGCTCGCAGCTTTATTTGCTCCAGTGCCGGACGCTCAGCCAGTCGCCGGAGATGGAGGACATCTCGATTCCCGCCGACGTGCCGGAGGAAAAGACCATCTTCAGCGCCCAGAAGTTCGTCCGCACGGGCCTGGTCGAGAGGGTGGAATTCGTCGTGTTCGTCGAGCCCCGCGAGTACGACGCTGTGCCGACGCGCGACAAGCGAATCGCGGTCGCCCGGGTCATCGGTCGGCTCAACGACCGGCTGGCCGACCGCCGCTTCATCCTGATCGGCCCCGGCCGCTGGGGGAGCAACGACATGCGGCTGGGTGTGCCGGTGACTTATGCCGACATCAGCAAGTCGAGGATGCTGATCGAGGTGGCCTACGAGCGGGACGGCTACGTGCCGGAGGTCTCCTACGGGACGCATTTCTTTCAGGATCTTATCGAGGCCCACATTGCCTATTTGCCGCTGTACCCCAGCGACCGGCGAAACCGCTTCAATGAGACCTTTTTCTGCGAGTCGCCCAACTTCCTGTGCGATTTGCTGCCCGCCGCCGCGGAGATGAGCGAAATCATTCGGGTCATCAACGTGCCGGAAGTCACCGGTGGCCGCCGATTGCGAGTGGTCATGGACGGCAAGCTCGACCGGGCCCTCGCCTACCTCGCCGACGATGCCGGGTCGTGAGGACGCGACGGCGCAGTCGTCGGCGCGAAACCGGCAGCGCCTCCGGGTGATGCGGCGGCCCCGGCTGGATGCGAGGAAATCATCTCCAAAAGCTTCTTCGCCGCTTGATCGTCGGGGTCCAGCCGCAACGCCTCTTTGATGTGCGGCAGCGCCTCCCGCGTCCGGCCGGCGCGGATCAGCGCCAGCCCAACGTTTCGATGGCCGACCGCCTCGTCCGGTACAAGCTCCGTGAACCTCTTCCACACCTGCAAGGCCCGGTTTAATCGCCCCTGTCGGAGTTGAATGCGCCCCATCGCCGCAAGGGCGCTCGGCTGGTCGGGCACCATCGACAGCGACCGGCCAAAGAGACCGGCGGCCTTGCCCCAATCCTTCCGGGAACTCGCCTGACCGGCCGCCCAGTTCAGCCGGCCGATCGTCACCCAATCCGCATCGGCGAACGAAACGGCGCCGGAGGCCGCATCCTTGACCGTCATCAGCGAAGAGTCGGGGAAGTCTCGAACCTCATATTTGAGCATGGCCAGGTTCGTGAGCGTCGGGCGCAGCATCTCGATGTCCGTAATGCCGCCGGCCAAGCAGGCATTCAAGACCACGACCGGGTCGTATCGAATCTCCGCCCTCCGATCCGGCGAGTGGAAGGTATAGGTGAAGTCGTTGTGGCGGTCTCGAAGAACGTCGCCATCGCCGTATTCCACCTCGAGGTCGGCCTCGAGCCGAACGATCCGGGCGATCAAGTGCAGCGGCGATCGAATCCGCAGCGCGGCCAGGTCCTCGGCGGCGCGGGGCTGGCTGTCGAAGCGGCGCTCGAGATTCGCCAGGTTGATCGGCGACGGGCTGCCGATCAGGATGAATTGCTCGTTGCTGCCCGCGAAGAGCAGGGTGTGCGGAAAGGCGGCCACGAATGAGCTGACCGCCATCTGCACGGCGCGCGGCGGCATCTGCTCGATCGGAAGCCACTGGGTCATCATCCCGTCGGGCGTCAGGTGGGCCAGGACCGATTCGTAATAGTCGGTCGTGTAGAGTCGATAGACGCCCTCCTGCATGGGCGGCGGCGGCTCGCTGGTGATGAGGTCGTAGGTCCGGTCGGTGAGGCGCAGGAAGTTGCGGCCGTCGTCGTGGATCAGGCTGATCCGCTCGTCTTCGAACACTCGGCCGTTGGTCGAGGCGAACTCGGGGGCCGTCTCGAAGACCCTGTCGTTCAGGTCCACCGCATCGATCCGCTCGATGGTGTCGTGGCAGGCGATGGCCGAGGCCGTATTGCCGACGCCGAAGCAAATGAGCAGGGCCGTTCGAGGATCGGGATGCGCGATCAAGGGGAAGTGGGCCATCAGCCGCATGTAGCGCTGGGCGTCCGGGGCCGTCGCGGACATGGAATGGTGATCGAAATAGAGCATCTTGCCCCGGGGGGTGTTCACCACGTAACTGGTGTGGGCCCCGTTGCTCTTCATGCTGGTGACCGGGAAGCGCGTCGCCAGGTTGCTCGCCGCCAACATGCTCGTGTCGAAGACGGCCGACACCTGGCGGCACGCGACGACCAATCCGGCTACGGCCAGGGCGGGCTTCCACCAAGTCACTCGCCCTCCCAGTCGGAGCGCCACGACCAGGGCGACGCCGATCCCGAAGACCCAGCCAAAAAGCTTGAGCGAATAGAAGATGTTCACGTACGGCGCGAGCCAGGCGAAGGCGAGCATCCCCATGCAGAATGCGACGGTGTTCAGCCCGTAGGCCACGCCGAGATGCCGTCGGCCGCTCTGAATGCGATTGCAGACGTAGGGCAGCAGGAGAGAGACAAGGTAGTACGCCGGGAAGATGAAGAGGCCGACGAAAGCCAGGAGCCCCAGGGGGTTGTCCCCGAAGAGGCTGTAGTGGCCGCGCGAGGGCGACTCCTCTTCGGCGGCGTCGGAGATCTCGGTCATGAGGGTGGGCAGTTCGACTGAAAGCCAGGTGATGATCGATCGCCGATATTGCCACGCCAGGAGGTAGCAGACCAAGGCCAGTGCCAGCCCGATCTTGATGTGCGTGAAGCTGAGTCGCCGGAAAAACCGCACGGTCCAGCTTGCCAGAAAAATCGCCGCGATGGCCCAGAACGAAATGAACGGCATCGACGGTCCCGACGAACAGCCGATGAACCAGATTCGCCGAAAGGCGTCGCCCTCCAGGGCCCCGGCGAGAAAACCGCTCAGGATGGCGCAAGCCAGCAGGACCGACGCGCCGGCCGATTCGTTCGATGCGCTCGTCGCAGTCGTCGGCTCGGAATTAAGGGCCGCGGGCGAATCGGTCCTGATCCGCGCGCCGAACAGCAGGAAAAAAAGCCCCAGGGCCAAGTTCAGTCCCAGCAGGGCGACGAAGCCGCCGTCGTGGCCCAGCCGCGGGACAATCAATAGCTCGAATGCCAAGACGCCGGCGCAGGCCCCGAAGGTGTTCCAGCCGTAGAGCGCCGACGGGAACCGGTCATTGCTCCGATAGGCGTAGCACAACAACGGAAAAGTCACCCCCATGAGCAGGCAGGGCACGAAGACGCATCCGGCGGCGATGCCCACCCGCATGAGCACGTAGGCATGGGTCTGCTGATAGACGCCGTCGATCAGGCGATAGGGGAAATGGCCCAGGAAGTCGGCCGGGATGCGCGGTGTCAGCAGGGTGACGGCCGCAGCGAGTACGATCAGCACCTCGACGGCGCCATAGACCCGTAGCGGCTTGTGCAGGCCGCACCGGTCCGCCAGCCAGCCGCAGAATCGCTTGCTGACCAGGGCCCCGAGGCCGAGGCCGGCGATGAAGTTGCAGACCACGAGGACGAAGGTCAGGTTGGTGGAGCCGAAACGATCGACGAAGATGCGGAACCAGGCGGCCTGATAGCCGAGGCTGATGAGGCCCGACAGGGCGTAGAGCAGATAGACGAGCTGCATCGGCGTCGTTCCGGGCCGGTTGGGTCGTTGGCTCGCTCATCGGTGGAGCGGTCCCCGGGTCAAAGTATGATCCGAGCCGCGCGCGTCAGCAAGCGGGTTCGAACCGAGCCGGGAGCGCAAGCGACCGGCAAGTGTACCAAGCTGCGCGCCTGCCCTTGATGTTCGCGCCAGCGGATGTCAAGGATCAGCACGCGGGCAGGCTATCGCGGCTCGGATCAAACAGGCACAGGTCGGATCAGGCGCGTCGCGGCGCGAGTGCATCGCGGGTGATCGAGCCCGTTCGTGTGAAGCAAAAAGCCCCAGGGAAGTTCCTGGGGCCTTCTTTCGGCCGTAGCGTCACCCCTTGTGGGTGACGTCGCATGAATGCCGGCGTTCGCGTCGTCGGGCACAAGACCCGACGCTACAGGTGAATGAAAACCGCTCTAATACCGATAGTGCTCGGGCTTGTAGGGGCCGTCGACGGGCACACCGATGTACTGGGCCTGCTGCGGAGTCAGCTTGGTCAGCCTGGCCCCGAGCTTGGCCAGGTGCAGCCGGGCCACCTTCTCGTCGAGATGCTTCGAGAGGGTGTAGACCTTCTTCTCGTACCGGCTGTGGTTCTGCCAAAGGTCGATCTGGGCGATCACCTGGTTGGTGAAGCTGTTACTCATGACAAAGCTGGGGTGGCCGGTCGCGCAGCCCAGGTTGAGCAGCCGCCCCTCGGCCAGGACGATGATCGAGTGATTGTCGGGGAAGACCCACTCGTCCACCTGCGGCTTGACGTTCACCTTGCGGACGCCGGGCAGCTTCTTGAGGCCGGCCATGTCGATCTCGTTGTCGAAGTGACCGATGTTGCCGACGATGGCGTTGTGCTTCATCCGCTTCATGTGGTCGGCGGTGATGATGTCGGCGTTGCCGGTGGCGGTGATGAAGAGGTCGGCGGTCTCGATGACATCCTCGAGCGTCAGCACCTGGTAGCCCTCCATCGCCGCCTGCAAGGCGCAGATGGGGTCGATCTCGGTGACCACCACGCGGCAGCCCTGGCCGCGGAGGCTCTGGGCGCACCCCTTGCCGACGTCGCCGTATCCGCAGACGACGGCCACCTTGCCGGCGAGCATGACGTCGGTGGCCCGCATGATGCCGTCGACCAGCGAATGCCGGCAGCCGTAGAGGTTGTCGAACTTGCTCTTGGTGACGGAGTCGTTGACGTTGATGGCGGGAAAGAGCAGGGCGCCGGCCTCCTGCATCTGGTAGAGGCGGTGGACGCCGGTGGTCGTCTCCTCGCTGACGCCGACGATGGCCTTGGCGGCCCTGACCCAGCGCTGGGGGTCCCGCTTCTGCTCGGCGGCGAGCAGCTTGAGGATGATCTGCATCTCTTCGTTGTCGGTCGTGTCGTGCGAGGGGACCTTGCCGGCCTTGTTGTACTCGACGCCCCTATGGACCAGCAGCGTCGCGTCGCCGCCGTCGTCGAGGATCAGGGTGGGGCCGGAGCCGTCGGGCCAGGTCAGGGCCTGGTTCGTGCACCACCAGTATTCCTCCAGCGTCTCGCCCTTCCAGGCGAAGACGGGGATGCCGGCCTGGGCGATGGCTGCCGCGGCATGGTCCTGGGTGCTGAAGATGTTGCAACTCGCCCAGCGGATGTCGGCGCCGAGATGCTTCAGCGTCTCGATCAAGACGGCCGTCTGGATGGTCATGTGCAGCGAGCCGGTGATCTTCGCGCCTTTCAGCGGCTTCTTGCCGGCGTACTCCTCGCGAAGGGCCATCAGGCCGGGCATCTCGTGCTCGGCGAGCTGAATCTCCTTGCGGCCGAAGCCGGCGAGGGACATGTCCGCAACCTTGAAGTCTTCCGTCATTACAGCCGTCGTCATCATGCTTCTCCTGTTGTCTCGCCGACGGTCCGTCCTGGCCGCCGACCTGTATCGCGATCGTTCACGGGTTCTCGATAGTCGTCTCGCCGCGTCGGGCCGTCACCGCGAAGAGGCCCGGCGCCTCGATCCGTCCGTCCGCCGACCCGACCGGCGACAGTTTCCGCTGAGATACGGCCTCGAAGCCCGCCGCCTGCATCTGTTTGACGAAATCGGCGGGATCGAAGCCCCACCACAAGTCCTGCATGGTTTCGTAGAAAGCCTGGCTCTCGTGCGACTCCTGCTCGACGACGAGGATCCGCCCGCCGGTGCGCAGGATGCGCAGGATTTCCCGCATGGCATCGGTCGGCTGGGGTACGTGGTGCATGACCAGGCAGGCGATGGCCAACTCGCAGCTCGCGTCGGGTAACGGGAGCCGCCCGAGGTCGCCCTGGTGAAAGCTCACGTTATTGTGTCCGCCTTGAGACACTCGCTGCCGGGCGCAGCGAAGCATCTCCTGCGACGGCTCGACGGCGATCACTTCCTGGAAGTGGCCGGCCAACATGGGCAGCAGGAAGCCGGTGCCCGTGCCGATGTCCACGACGCGCCAGTCACCGGGCAACAGGCCGATCAAGGCCTCTCCGGCAAATGCGTCGCCGAAGGCGTTGGAGCGCAGCTCGTCCCATCGCTTGCCGAGCCGGTCGAAGAAATCGACGGTTCGATCCTTCCGCCGCAGCAGGACGCGCTGGAGTCTGTCGGTCAGCTTCGCCGGCATGGGACGTTCGCGGAGCCATTCGACCAGGATGGAAGAGGGGGCGGCGGACTGGGCATTGTGCGGCCTGGCGTGATAGAACACGGTCGTCCCGTCGCGGCGGTCCAGGATGAGGTCGGCGTCGGCCAGGACCTTCAGTTGTCGAGAGACGGTCGATTGCGGCAGTCCAAGCACCTTCACCAACTCCGACACGCTCAGCTCCTCCAGGAGCAGCAACTGCAAGATTCGCAGGCGCGTGCGGTCGCCGAAGGCGCGAAAAAGACCCTCGGGGCTGAGCGGCTCAACGGGGCGACCGGGTTGCAATTGTTTATCCATCAATCCGGATAATAGGATATATAAAATAGCGAGTCAAGGCCGTTCTCCCGATCCACTTCGCTTCATTCGGACATGATAAGTCGATTTATTGAGGGTCGGCCAAGCTGGGTTAATCGAGTCCCCGCGTCGGCCAACGAGCCGGCGCCGTGGAGCGATAGGCCGTCCTATCGAGCCTGGTGTTGGAGATATTCCAGGGTGTCGAGACTCGTGGCCAAGAGGGGGCTCTGCTCGCGCTTCTGGGCCGCCTCCTTGAGGAGATCATAGGCCTGCGTCTTCAGGGCGAAGCTGGCCTCGGCATCGTCCGCGACCAGGGCGGCGTGAAGCAGATGCACGGCCGCCTGGCCCACCTGCACCTGCCAGAGATAGTTCTTTCCGCTGATGGTGCCGCTCGGCAGTCGGACGTTGGTTCGCCCGATGAGCGTCGCGGCCTGCTCGTAAGACTTCGAGGCGTCGGCGAGCGAGTTGACCGCCTCCACCTGAATGGCTTGAACGTCTTCTGTAGAGCCGGCATCGGCGAATTCAGGTTTCGCGTCGGCGAATTTCGATCGGACCCGCTCCCGAGCCCGGGCCCCCTCCAATCGAAGCAAACCGAGGGCTCCTTGCTCCAGGGCGATTTCCGCGGCCAGGCTGTGCATCGAGGCCTCCATGTCGAAGTCCTGGCTCACGCGCTGCAACCGCTCGTCCACGGCGCCGTCCGACGCACGCGCCGCCTGGCCCGCGTCCTGCGTCCGCCTTCGGGCGGCGGTGATGGCGGTCTTCGCGGAATCGAGTGCAATCTTCAAGGCCTTGGCGGCCTCGGTCTCCGCATCCTGGGCCGCCTTCGCATGTGCCTCCCATTCCGCCAGGCGCCGCCGGACTTCGCCCTGCCGTGACTCGATCTGGCCGGAGATTTCCTTTGCGTTGGCATCCAGTTCCTCGGAGAGCTTCTGGAGCTTGGCCTGGGACTCGGTGAGTCGGGCGACAATGGCCTCGATGGCGACGCGCTGCGAATCCAGACCCTCGAATCGCGACTGATAGACGATGATGCCTGCTTCCGGAGTTCCGCCCTCGTAGCTTGGCGGGGCGGGGTCCGGCCCAGGATCGGGAATGCGATTGCCGCCCTTGAGAGTGCCTCGACGAAGGGCCTCGGCCGATGCGTCGGCTTCACGCAGGTTCGCGGACAACTCGGCGTATCGCGAGCGATCCGCATCGCTGGCCAATCCTCCTGCGGCCAGCGCGGCCATGGCGGCGCCGGCCTCGGCGGACGCATCCTCCAGTTGCTTCAACTGCGCCTCTTTGGAGCGAATCACTCGACCCAACTGATTTTGGGCGGCGCTGATTTGGGCAAGGGCGCCCTTGAAGCCGGTCGCCTGGGCGGTCAGCGCGGCGACGCGCTCCGCGGGGCTGCTGGCCTGCACAGATGCCAGCCGGGCACGCAGTTCCTCCACGCCGTCAAGCTGACTGAGCGCCGCGTCTTCCCACAGCCGGGCATGATGGGCTTCGATGCGGGCCTTGTTCGCCCAGAGGCGGCCGCGGGCAGCTTCAAGAATCGCCCGAATGCGGCTGACCCCCAGGTGATTACTCGCCGAACTCGCGCCGATCGAGGCAGTCCGCAGGTTGGCGAGGGCGCGGTCAGCACGGCCGAGCAACTGTTCATGTTGGTCAAGATGGGCCTTGATGTCCTTGACGAAGCGGTAGGCCTTGCCTGGTTCGAGTTGTCTGAAATCGGCCTGGCCGCCGCCGAGGACGATCGTTCCACGCGCTTGATCCCTGGTTTCGACCTGCTTGATGGCTGTAATCGACAGCCCCAACTCCTTCACCAAAGATTCGGGGAACATCTCCGGATGGTCCAGCCCGAATTCGCCCGCCTTGTCGGGGTCCAATACCGACGGATCACCCTGTGTTTCGTATAGGTCGGACAGCGCCGCGAGACTCTCGTCGAGGCCCAGGACGGCCCGGCGGATCGATTCGACGTCGTCTACAATGGCTGCATCGAGTGCCCGCGGCTCGGAGCGCAGACTGCTCAGATAAAACGGCGAGGCGACGATGCCGCCGACCAGAAGCAGGCCGATGACCAGACCGAGAATTCCTCCTGACTTGCCAGCCACCAAATGTCTCCTCGAAGGGTCGAACATACGGGGTGAAGGCGATGGGCCGCTCGGAAACGTCCGGGCGACGGAATGCTAACAACACGTTGTCAGCACTATATTTAACAAGGTTTTAGCCGGAAGTCAACTGGCCGGCTCAGCCCGACTTCGTTACCGGCTGTTATTCAGTTCTCTCGATGTGCTTGAGCGCATCGCGGAGGGCCTGGGGCGACCAACTCCATACAACGTAGTGGTCGGTGACCATCAGGGCGGGGCCGAGAATCCCGGCCTGCAAGTACCAGACGCCGTCGTCGTCGTGCTTTACGTAAACTCGGACCAAGACGGTTTGGTTTCGTTCGGCTCGCTCGTCGAGGTATTGGCCCCAGGCCGAGAGCAGGGCGTCGGTGGCCATTCGCACCGCCGCCGGGTCGTCGATCTCGATGGCGACCGTGAGGGCGAAGGGGATGTCCAATGGGTGCCGGGGGTAGTCGAAGATGACGACGGTCTCCCCCAGGTGTTCGATCAATCCTCGGCTGATGTCGGTTCCGGTCTCCTGCTCCAGCCGTTTCCAGGCCCTCTGCCACTTGCGGACGTTTCCCTCCGATTGTGAGGCGAGCCAGGCGCGCGGTAGGTTGTCCACAAGCCATCGAGTAGGCACGTTGATGATCGCCAGTCGGCTGGCTTCGTCCGGCACAATGCGCATGTGCCGTTGTGAGTAGTTGGCGGGATCGCTGTAGCGGTGCATGACGTCGAGTCCGTTGCGACGGTAGCAGCGATACCAAGTCAGCGAGCGTCCTTCCTGACCGATGGTCCACAGATCATGAGTCATGTCGTCGGCCTTCAGTTCGGCGGCAACGCGCGAGACCCGGCCCTCGGCCGCCTCGCCTAAAGCGTCTTTCAGCCGGGAGAAGGCGATGAACCATTGGGCCTGGGCCCGATCGCCGTGGGTCTTGGCGGAGGCGGCCTGAAACCAGGAATCGGCGGACAGACGCGGGGTCTTGCCTCGATAGGCCAGGGCGATCTGCTCGAAGGTTCCCTTGCCGAAGCTGACGACGAAGAACTCGCCCAATCGGCCCCACTCCCAGACTGCCCAGCCTGGGAGTCGATCGTCGCGGAGTCGCTGATAGGAATCGTCGCCGGCCTTCAGGCTGGAGAGCTCCGCCACGTCTCGATTGGTGTAGCGGCCCACGACTCGATCGAGCTGCTCCAGCACGGCGTGATCGTTGCCCGCGGTGCGGAAGACGATCGCGGTTTGAAGCGACTTGAGCCGCAGGCTGCGCTTGGCCGGCGCGCTGTCCTGGGGGTCGGCGCGCAGCTCGATGACCTTGCTCGAGACGTCGACCAGCAGGACGGCATGCTCGAAACGTCCGAGCAGCGGCATCGCCGAGGCGATGTCGGCGAAGACTTGTCCCTCGTCGGGGATCATGCCGGCCGCGTTCAGAATCGAGACGATCGAAGCGATCGAGAAGCCGCCCGTCTTCGGCTCCTCGCCCTCCTTGGCTGGTCGACTGGCTGCATCGAGCCACCCGTACGGCTTGGCGGCGTACATCACCAAGCTGTCGGCCGGCACGAGATCGGTGATCTTCGCCGCCGCGCTTGAAGCCGGCTGGTCCGGGCCGACACACGACAAGAGGGCTAGTAGCGCCAGGACATGGTACACGATAAGGGCCTTTCCTCTCTCGACCGCGCCGGGCAGGTTGCAACGAACCCACCTGCCGGGGCTTTCGCCGAGCAATAGAGTAGCCGATGGCCGGCCCTGACGCCCTGCGGCCAAGGATGGGCAAGTCTATTCGGGGCGGGCGTGGGAATCCGCGCGTACCGCCGGGCAGGGGATGGCTGGTGGTCACCTGGCCCGGCGGTCGCGTGGACGCTATAGTTGTTTCAGAGAGTTTTGAAAGTTTCGTCGGCAAGCGTCCCTTCAGGAGGCCCGATCATGTCCTCACCGGTGCCGGCCGTGCAGCGATCTCCGCTGGAGGAGTCCAAGGCCCTGTTCATCCGCCGATGGGGGGAGATGGCCACCTATTGGGGAATCAACCGCACCATGGCGGAGATTCACGCGTTGATGTTCGTCTCCACGGAGCCGATCTGCACAGACGACGTGATACGACTGCTCCAGGTGTCCCGCGGCAACGCCTCCATGAACCTGCGATCGCTGGTTGATTGGGGGCTGATCCATCGCGAGCACATCCGCGGCGATCGAAAGGAGTACTTCACGGCCCTGACGGACGTCTGGCAGTTGTTCGAGACCATTGTCCGGCAGCGTCGCCGGCGGGAAGTCGAGCCCATCCTGGAGACGATCTCCCATTGTCGCGACATGGTCGGCTCGCCGAAGGGCCAGCAGGCAGAGGGGGCGAAGGCTTACCTGCGCCGGCTGGAGGACATGAACAGATTTCTCGCTGCCGTCGGCACCATGGTCGATCTGCTCATGAAGGTCGGCCCCAAGGGCATCCGCCGCATCAGCGGAATGATGGTGAAGCTCGCCGGCTGACGGATCGCCGAGCCGAATGGCGTGGCCCGAGCCTTTCGCCCTCTTGAATTTCAGCTCAGGCAACGGTATACTGTTTTCGCCTTTCACCGTACGGGCGCGACGGTCGGCCGGTCAGTGAGTTGCGAGGGGTCTGACGGCCGGAGTCGCCCGGTTCATTTCGCACGCTAGTGCATGGTCACCCCTTCTCCCCTCGCGGATGACAGGAGGATTTGGATCATGTTACACCGACGCTGTGACTTTTCACGTGCCTCGTGGGCCGCGGTGGTGGTGCTTGCCGCGTGTGAGGGTCTGGTCGCCCAACCGACCTTGCTGCCGCCCGGGCCACCGTTCGCGCCGTCGGGCCGGATGGGCACTCGCACCGAGATCACGGCTATTCCATACGTCATCACCCTGCCCGGCTCTTACTATTTGAGCAGCACACTGACCCAGGCGGTTCCCGGCAACGGGATCACCGTCGACGCCAGCAACGTGACGATCGACCTGATGGGGCATTCGCTGATCGGCGCCGGCTTCGTCGGCGACAGCGGGATTACCTTCGGGCCGGGCCTGTATTCCAACGTGACGGTGCATGACGGGTTCGTGGTGGGTTGGGGGGCGACGGGGGTTCAATTGCTGTTCGGCGGCGGGCCGGCGCCCAACATCCACGTCTACAACATGACGGTGACAGGCTGCACCGGGGACGGCATCGCGGTCGGCCCGCAGAGCATCGTCCGCCACGTCATTTGCAGCTCCAATACGTTAGTGGGCCTGCGGGCGGACCGCGGCGTGAAGATCACCAACGCCGTCTGCGCGGCCAACCTCGCCGACGGGATCGTGGTCGCAACCGAGGGCCACGTCAGCGACAGCGTGGTCATCGGGAATGGGGCCGCGGGCATGGACCTGGGATTCAGTTGCACCGTCATCGCGTCGGTGGCCGCGGAGAATGGCGGGGACGGATTCCTGATGGGTCCCAATGGCCGGGCGACGGATTGCACGGCGGCCTTCAACGGGTTCCTGGGGGCGGGATTCTTCGGCCCCGGCAATGGATTCGTGTGCTTTGAAAACTGCATCCTCGGCGGCTGCGCGGCATTCAACAACGCCGATAGCGGCTTCATGGGTTTTCCGATCCCGCCGCCTGGCCCTGGCGCCCCCGGCGGGAACACGGCCCACGACTGCACGGCCCAATTCAACGGATTCGCCACGCTGGTCGGAGACGGGTTTACTGAGTTTCGCGCTGTGAACCATTGCACCGCGCAGAGCAATGCCGAACATGGCATTCAATGTGGGTTCGGCGCGTTGGTCGTCCGCAACACGTGTGAGTCAAACCTGTTTGACGGCATCGCGGCGATGGGCGACGGGAACACCATTCAGCAGAACCACGCAGCCTACAATGGCATGATAGGGATTGACACGGTCTTCAATCCAGGACCTCCGGGTAACCTCATCTCCAGCAACACCGGACATCTCAACGCCGTCGCCGACTTCGCCTTCAGCCCGTTTTGTTCATTTGGTCCGATCATCTTCGCCGTGCCGGGCCCGCTGCCCATTGCCGCGATGATCGGCAACGTGAGTTATCCCTAATTGGGCGGAGGGAGGGATCTCATGACGCGAAAACCGAACCATTCACGCGAGGCCAGCGGACTGGCGCTGCTGGCGATCCTTCTGCTGGGCGTCGGCCGCTTCGCCGGGGCCCAATCCAACATCGACCCGGTCAACAAGTGGTCGTGGAGCGAGAACGCCGGCTGGACAAACTGGTATGACGACGGCGTCACCAGCGGGGCCGAGATCGAGCCATCGGGCGAGGTCCTGTCCGGCTTCGTCTGGGGTGAGAACGTCGGCTGGCTGTACCTCGGCGACGGCGCGCCCGACTTCGGGGTGACCTACAGCAACGCCACGGCCGCCGATACCGGGGTGAACATCGGCCCCGGGGGCTTCCTAGGCGGCTTCGCCTGGGGCGAAAATATCGGCTGGGTCAATTTCGACACCGTGGGGGTCGCGGGCCCGGTCCTCGGGGCCCAGGTGGAACTGTGCTGCCCGGGGTTCGCCTTCTCGGGCTATGCCTGGTCGGAGAACCTCGGTTGGATGAACCTCAACTCGGCCATCGCCTTCGTCGGGCTGGGTCCTGGCGTCTCGCTGGATCGGGGCGACATGAACGACGACGGCATGCGCGACGGGCTGGACATCATGCCCTTCATCGTCGCGATCCTGGACCCGCTTGGCGCTGCGTTCTGGGAGTTCTGCGCCGCAGACCTGGACGATGACGGGGTGCTCGACCTGGCCGACGTCGACGCCTTCGTCGATTGTCTGTTGACCGGGGCGTGCCTTTGTCCGTAGTCGTGCGGCGGAGTCCGTCCCACGCCCAACCACGCGTGCGGGGTACCCGATCCCTGTCGGTTGCGGCTCGGATCAGACGGCTCGCGGCTCCACCGACTGCCAGAGCAGTTCGGCCACGTCCAGTTCCTTGACTTCCTCGCGGTGACGGCCGGCCAGACCGTCGATAAGCATGCGCTGACAGAACGGACAAGCCGACGCGACCATGTCCGGCTTCGTCTCGAGGAGTTGGTCGGTTCGGCGGAGATTCACGCGCTCGCCCTCGGCGCCGGCTCGGGCGTGCTCCTCCTCTTTGAACATTTGGGCCCCGCCGGCTCCGCAGCACATGCCCCGATCCCGCGTGGCCGCCGGCTCCAGGACCGTGAGCCCCGGAATCGCCCTGAGCGCCTCGCGCGGCGGCTCGTAAATCTCGTTGTATCTCCCCAGGTAACACGAATCATGGTAGGCGACGCGGGCATCGAGGCGGTTTTGCGGCTTCAGCCTGCCCTCGCGGACGAGCCGCGAAAGGAAGGCCGAGTGATGGACGACGTGGTACCTGCCGCCGAAGTCGGGATATTCATTCAGAAGCGTGTTGAAGCAGTGCGGGCAGGTGGTGACGATCGTCTTGGGCTTGTACGCGCTTAAGGTCTCGACATTCGCCTCAGCCAGCATCTGAAAAAGAAACTCGTTGCCTGCGCGTCGGGCCGGATCGCCGGTGCATTGCTCCTGCTCGCCGAGGATGGCGAAGTCCACTCTTGCGGCCTTCAAGAGATTGGCGGTGGCTCGGGCGATCTTCTTGGCCCGATCGTCGAAGGAAGCGGAGCAACCAACCCAGAAGAGCACCTCGGCGTCCGGTTTCTCGCTCATGCGCGGGATGTCCAGGCCGTCCGCCCATTTCGCACGGTCGCCCGAGGGGAAGCTCCAGGGGTTGGACTGCGTCTCCAGTCCGCGGAATGCGTTCTGCAACTCGGAAGGGAACTCGGACTTCTCCATGACCAGGTTGCGCCGCAGGTCGACGATCTTGTCGACGTAGGTGATGAAGACCGGGCATTCGGTCTCGCAGGCCCCGCAGGTGGTGCAGGCCCAAATCACCTCGGGACGGATGACTTCGGACACCAGGTCGGCGGGTTTCCAGCCGCCGTCGGCGCCGGACTTGGCCGCGACGAGGTTTTTTTCCTGGGCGTAGAGGTAATCGCGCAGGTCCAGCGTCAGGTGCTTCGGCGAGAGCAGCTTGCCGGTGTTGTAGGCAGGGCAGTGGTCGGTGCAGCGGCCGCACTCGGTGCAGGTGTACAGATCGAGGACGGCCTTCCAAGAGAGCTGATCGACGGTCTTAAGCCCGAGTGTCTCATCGCGCTCGACTTTGCCGGCGATGTCCGGGACGTTGGGCAGTGCCCCGCGGGGGCGCAGGCTCTGGGTGAAGACGTTGGGAATCGCGGTGATGATGTGGAAATGCTTGGAGATCGGCAGCAGGTTCAGAAACGCCAGCACCAGGCTCACGTGGGTCCAAAGACCAAGATGGGAGAGCACATTCAGCGCGGAGTCTCCCGTCGACTGTAGGGCCAGGGCCATGGCGGAGCCCGCCGGCTCCACGGCGCTGAAGGCGACGGCGGTCTGACCCGCCCGGGCGTGGCGGACTTGTTCGGCGCCGTCGTGGAGGAGATCGGCCCACATCATTGCCTCGATGATGAGGAGGATGAGCAGGCCCTCGAAGGAGAGGGTCATGCGCGGCAGCCGCTTGACCAGACGGTAGTAGAGGAAGACCAGGGCGGCCAGGATGACCAGGACGACGAAGAGGTCCTTGAGCAGCGAATAGGCGTCGCCGATGAGGGTTCCCTTCCCCAAAAGCCCCCAGAAGTCGAAGCCCGGCGAGTAGCCGCGCCCGAAGAGGACCAACGATCGCAGGAGCAAGACGAGAAAGCCGGCGAAGATGATGGAATGCGCGATGCCGGCCCAGCGGTATCGCCGCATGCGCCGCTGGGCGAAGGCGTATTGCCACGTGCGTCGGAGTCTCTCGCCGATCCGGTCCAGGCGGCGTTCGTCGGGCCCCAGGCGCATCAGCCGCCAGCGACGTCTCATCTGCCAGGTGAAGACGGAAACGGCGACCGAGAGCAGCAGGGTCATGAAGAGCGGACTCATGAGGTCTCCTGCGGGCGGATCGGGCCTGGATGGCCCTTAGGCCGCGCGTGACGCCAGGGCGACGGCGGCGGCGCGTGACTGCGCGGCTTCGATCGTAGGCGACCAGCCAGCCGGACGCAATGAACGCGCGCGTCGCGGGGACCGGCAGGGCCCGCGAAGCGCAAGGGCTGAGCGTCGGACTCTTCTTGCCTCTCAACCTCGGATCAGCCGATGCACTGGTATGTCCATCGCCCTGACTTGGCCCGTCCACGCGAGCGTCGCCGCAAAGGCGAAATCGCCGGCGACGGGGGTGAAGCGGCGTTGGTCCGTGCTCGGCCTTACGCGAATTCACGAGGCGATCCAATGTCGCCCGACGATTCGGCTCGCTCAGTCACTCGAAGTCAGCCAGTGGCGGTCGCAGGGAGAGCTGAGGCGGCTGCAATCAGACAAGCTCCGCCGGATTCTGGCCCATGCGTTGGAGCGCTGCCCTTACTATCGCCGGCGATGGCTGATGTCGGATCAGTCTTCGCACCGGATGGACGGTTTGGCGTCCTGGCCGCTCTTGTCCCGGGCGGAGCTGCGCGCCTGGGTCCCGGCGCTGCGTTGGGTGGGGATGCCGGGAAGGATGTTGGTCGATCGCACGCACGGCACGACCGACGATCCACTCACCTACTATTGGGACCGCAGGCGGCAGGCGTGGGACAAGGCCAACCGAATACGCGGCCACGCCTGGCATGGCTTGACATTTCGAGACCCTGAGCTGCACTTGTGGCCGCTCGATCCGCCGCGCTCTCGCGTCGCCAGAGGCAAAGCCTGGCTGCGGTCCGGTCGTGACCGACGGCTGGGTGAATTGCAGATCGACAGCCTCGGAGCCTTTCGGGAGAACCTGGCCGCGAGTTGGCGGCGCTGGCGTCAATTCGATCCCCTCCGGGTCACGGCCTATCCCTCGACCCTGGCAAGGTTCATCGTCGAGGGTCGAAGGGCGGGTTGCGCGCTTCGGCGCGGGTCGCTGCGCCGAGTCTTCCTCACCGGCGAGGTCACCTTCGACTGGCAGCGCCGGCTGGTCGAGCATGAACTCGGGGTGGAGACGAGCCAGGTGTACGGTCTCCAGGAGGTTGGGGCCCTGGCCTTTGCCTGCGAGCTTGGCCGTTGGCACGTTTCGGCGGAGTCGGCCTTCATCGAGTTCCTGAATAACGGCCGACATGCCCAGCCGGGCGAGCTCGCCGAGGTCGTGGTGACGACACTCGAAAGCCGGGCCATGCCGCTGGTCCGCTATTGCACGGGCGACATCGTGCGCGTCGCGGAGTCCGCCTGCCCATGCAACCGCGGTCTTGCGGTCATGCCGCCGGTCCTGGGACGGTCAACCGACTTTTTGCTGGCCGAGGACGGACGTTGGATCGCGCCTTCCGAGGTGGTTGCATCGCTGGGCCACGTCCTGGAAGATGGTTCGTTCCAGGTGGTGCAATCGGTCGGTGGCGAGATCGAGGTCCGCGTGGAAGCGCGGGTCTTTCCACGGCGATGTCGACACCCGGAAATCCTTCGCCGAGTCGCCCGACTGGTGGGCGATGGCGCGGACTGCACTATTCGGCAGACGTCGGCCCTGTCCCGTTCGGTTTTTGGGAAGTGCAGATACGTCTCCTCGCAGCGAACAACCGGGGGCCTGGCCCGGCCTGCTGACGCTTTGACAGGGGCTCTATGCCGCCAGACGCAAGTGCCGGCGATCTTAGTCGGCAGCCGGCCGCCAGGCTGAGCGATCTGCCGCCGGATGAGCTGCTCCGCTACGGGAGCGAATTCGGCCTGCGATTCGATAGGGGGGCAACCGCCGGGGAGATGGCCCGGCTCATCCGGCAGCGCCAAGAGCTGTTGATCGAACTGGATCGCGATGCGCTCTTGGACATCATCGTCTGGTCCCGGCGGCCGATTCGGGAATCGGCCGGGATGGAGGAACTGGCCCGCGAGATCGCCCGCATTCAGAGAACCCATTACGAGAGCTTGTCCGTTCGAGGACTGGCGGCCCTGGCCCAGCTTCGTGGCATCAAGGCGGGTGTTAGTGACCGCCGGGAAGAATTGATCGATCGGCTGCGTGGCCAGGACGGGTTCTGGAAGCGAATCAGCGGGAAACGTCGCTCGTGGGTCGGCTCGTTGCTGTCGCACCTGTTGGAAGGCTCAGACGATGAGGAGAGCGAATACCGTTTTCTGCCGGAGGAGGGGAGCGCCAACGGCCCGCGGCAATCCCTGAAGGATCACGTGGAGGAGCACGGGCTGGTCGGGGGCATCGCCCAACGGATTCGCGGGGCCGCCGACGACTACATCCGCGTCAAGCTCGACGAGATCGAGTCGCGGATCGATAGGAAGCTGGACGAGATCGACCATCGCCTGGCGGAGTGGCGCGACCGCGAAGTGAAGAACCGGCTGAAGATCCTCCGGATCACGCTGATCTTCACGGTGCTTGTGGCGGTCCTGAGCCTGGGGTATAACTACCTCAACGGCGGCTCGGCCGAGCGGACCGCGCCGAGCGCCGCTTCTACTGACTTGCAACCGGCGGATTGATCGAGGACTCGGCCCGAATGTACGAGAAGCTTTCGCCGCGGATGGACGACATCATCAAGCGATCGCAGCAGATCGCGCGCGATTACGAGCAGGACTACGTCGGGACCGAGCACCTCCTCTTGGCCATCCTCCAGGAGGGCACAGGCCACGGCGCCGAGGTGTTGGTGAATGACGGCATCACCCTGGCCAAGGTCAAGGCCGTGGTCGACAAACTGATCAAGGCCAGCCTGGAGGATACCTGGGTCTTCGGCCGGCTGCCGGGCACACCGCATTTTCGCAACGTGATGGCCACGGCGATCGAAGAGGCCCGGCAGTTCGAGAGCAAGCAGGTTTGCAGCGAGCACCTGTTATTGGCCCTCGCCCGCGAAGACGGGAGCGTGGCCCAGGCGGCGCTGCACCAACTGGGCGTCCGCGCCGGCACCCTTCGGGCCAAGCTGCGGGCCCACTTTGACAAGCAGCAAGGGCCGGCCGAGACGAAGCAAAAACCCACCGAGTGAAACTCCGAGGGGGTATTTCCGCGGTTCACTTCAGAGCGGCTGATCCGCGCCCCGACCGTCGTCAGCGCCGGCTTCGGCAGATGACCAGCCCCGGGGCGAGGAGGGCCAGGGTGCTCGGCTCGGGGAAGGCCTGGAGGGTGAAGTCGATGGAGCCGTCGAAGGTGAAGACGCCGGCACCACCCAGTTCAGACACCGGCGAGACGCCGATGCCACCCGGCTCTGACACCGGCGCAACCCAGTTCGCCCGCCTTACGGCCAAGCTGAAGAAACTGGGATTACCGGTTGCCTCACCGTGGGGCCGATTGCGCTAATACGGAAACGAATCCGCTCTTTCGCACTTGCGGCTCGGATCAGGCGCTCGACGGCGCGGAGCACGTCCGTCGCGGCTCAGATCATTGGTCGAGCATGTGGGATGACTCTAGTCCCAGACGAGGCCCAGGGCCGCGAAGCTCGTCGGATCGGACCGTTCCCATTCCTTGCGGACCAGCCCCAGCCCATAGACGCAGTACTCGAATTGATCGCTCAAGGTCGAAAGGAGTCCGGCCGGCGGATCGGCATCCTCTCCGCCGATGCGGGAGGCGATGGCGTAGGACCGCTTGCCCTGCTCGAGGTAGCTCAAGAGGCCGTCGCGCCCACCGCGCCGGCGCAGGCGCTTGAGGTTCTCGGGATAGACGCCGGTCCAGAAGAGCGTGAAATCTCCGATGTGCCGATGGACCGCGCGGCGGAGGTCGTCTCGGGCCGCGCATGGTCCGATTTCCGATTCGCCGAGCATCTCGGCGACATCCTCGACCCTTCGCCCGCTGCCATCGGCGAGGAAGTTGATCCGGCCGACGTGGATGAACTCGGTCAGGAGTCCCGACAGGTAGTCCAGGACGGAAGGGTCGCACAGGCCGACTTCCTGTTGGAAGCTGCCTTCGACCAGCGAGGTGAACCACCGTCGCAGTGGGTGATTGCCTGAAACGGAGTACATGACACTGCGCCTCCGTGAACGGGCCGTCCCGGGCCTCAACTGGGACGCCCGCTAGTGGCTTTTCGGATGACGGCTCCATCTCATTGTAGGATTTATTCGCGTCGCGGGTAAAGGTTGGGCCCTGCGCGGTTTGTCTTGGCGGTATTATCGGCAGCTAAAAGCGGGCCGCCCCACGGCCTCGGCTGCGAACCATGAAGACTTCGGAGCTGCAATACGATCTACCGCCGGAGCTGATCGCCCAGCGGCCGCTTGCGAGGCGCGATGAGGCCCGGCTGTTGGTCCTGCATCGGGCTGAGAACCGCATCGAGCACCACGGCTTCCACGAGCTGCCGAAGTTCCTCGGCCCGCGCGACTGCCTGGTCTTGAACACCTCGCGCGTCTTGCCGGCCCGATTCAGGGTGAAGCGGGCGACCGGCGGGCGCATCGCCGGGCTTTTCATCGCTGAAGACGGGCGCGGCCGATGGCGGGTGCTGCTGACCGGGGCGGGGCGCGTGAGAGAGGGAGAGGCGTTGGACTTTGTCGGCGGTCCCTGGCGAATGACGGTGCTGCGGCACGGCGATCGCGGGAGCTGCGACGTGTCGATCGACCCGACCGATGAAGCAGAGGCGGTGCTCAGGCAGGTCGGGGCGATGCCGCTGCCGCCCTATATCAGGCGCACCGGCGAGGATGCTCACGTTGACGCCCTCGACCGCGAGTTCTACCAAACGGTTTATGCCGCTGAGGCAGGCTCCGTCGCCGCGCCGACGGCCGGCCTGCACTTCACCACCGAACTGCTGGAGTCGATCCGCGCTGCCGGCGTCGCAATCGCCCGGACGGTGCTCCACGTCGGGCTGGGCACCTTCCAACCGATCGAGGTCACGGACTTGGCCCAGCACGTCATGCATCGGGAGCGTTACAGCCTCGCGGTCGCGGACGCCGGCCGCATCACCGCCGCTCGGGCTGCCGGAGGCCGCGCGGTCGCCGTGGGAACGACCACCGTTCGGGTGTTGGAGACGTGTTATCGGGAGGGCGCTTTGCAGGCCGAGGAGGGCTGGACCGACATCCTGATCTATCCGCCGTATAGCTTCCGGTCCGTGGATGCCTTGGTGACGAACTTTCACCTGCCGGGCAGCACGCTCCTGGCGCTGGCGTTCGCATTCGCGGGCCGTGACGCGGTGCTGGCCGCATATCGCCTGGCGATCGCGGAGCGATACCGCTTTTACAGCTACGGCGATGCGATGTTGATCCTCTAGGCCGGTCGGCTACGGCTGGCGCTGGCGGCCGAAGCGTTTTTCGCTTTCCGCGTAGGCTCGTTCGAGTTCGTTCATTTGCTTTTCGGCCTTCTCGATGCGAGGGCCGAAGGTCGCCTCGAGCTGCTTTTCCGTGGTCGGCCTCATGGTCAAGTCGCCGGCCTTCACGAGCAGCGTTCGACCCGCGTTGTCCACATAGAGATGAGAGGGGGATGCCGAGAGTCCCTCGCGGTCGTCGATCAAGTAGACCATGCCGCTCGTGACGCCGTCGGGAGGCTGGGCCTTGCCCTTTAGCTCGATGACCCGAGTGATGAGGCCGGCGCGTGAATGATCGAAGGTAACGAACGCCAGCATGCGCTGCTTTTCCCGGTCGGCGATGATCAGCGGTAGCAAGCGGATGAGGGCCCTGGGTATGTAGGTCGGCGGTAGGTGGATGGCGGGGTTTTCGGCGGCCGGTTGGTTCAACTGGTAGGTCTGATTGGTCAGGAGGACGTCCTCGGCGCGGAGGCCCTCTTCCAAGGCTACGTCGAGGTAGGCGGGGCGATCGCCGACCGCTGGCAGGAGCGTGGTGACGCTGGACTTCCACCGCTCGTGGCGGAGGTCTTTACTGACGAACATGTTGTTCTGAAGCCGGCGGGCCTGACCGTTGTCGTCAAAGGTCCAACCTCGCTCGCGGATCTCGACGCCGGGCCGGCCCTCCCAACTCTTTTCGGTCTGCCAGACGGCGACGCCGCCGATGACCTTGCCGTTCAACTCGAATTGTAGGAATTGGCCGGGGACGAGCGAGCCGGTCAGGCGGTCCGGCCTGAGACTCGCCAGCCAGTCTTGGCCGGCGGTCAGCGCCAGCTTCATTTGCTCCTCGGTGAAGGCGTCGGTGAGCAGTTGCAGCGATCCGAGGACCAGATTGAAGAGCGGCTCGCTCGTGGAGCGCACTCGCGCCGGTCCGTTGTAGATCAGGACCAGGTACGATTGGGGCCGGACTTCGATGATCGCCTCGAGCCGAATCTTCTTGCCGCCCTCGCGAAGAAACGTGGCGGAGAGCAAACCGCCGGACTTTCCAGCGATTTGCTGCACCTGTTGTGACTCTACTTGGACGCTGCTGAACTCCAGTTCCAAGGCGGCCGCGACGCCCTTGAGCATTTCGTCCATGGGTATGGCCCGCGTGGTGGCCGTCTGTTTGAGGATGATCTCCTCGGTCTCCGCGGGTGAGAGTTGCTGGACCATCTGGAGGAGGGTGACGCCTCGGCGCTCGGGGAGGCGTCGGCGGACGATCTGCCAGTCCTTGGGCGGGCGGATCGAAAAGCCGTAGGAGCCGTCCACGATCGGGTCGGCGAGGAGCTTGGCCGGGTCGGCGGCTGTCGGCTGCTGGCCGAAGATTGCGAGCGTAAACGAGATGGCCAGTGCGGACATGGCGGCTCCTTCCGCGGCTAGGAAACGATATCGTCGAGATCGGCTTCTTTCCGCAACGGGGTGAACCAGTCGCGAAAGGCGACGGAGCCGCATATGGCCTCGAACGTTCGCCGCTGTTTCTTTCCGCCGGATCCCGTCTCGTAGTCGAAGAGTAGTGCCAGTCCGCTGGGGGCCTGGGCCAGGGCGATGAAATGAACCGTTTCCCGCCGCATGTCCACCACCTCGATCATGTGGCCGGTCAGTTCGCCGATCGCCAGGGGCTTTTGGCGTTCGAATCCATCGACCTCGAAGTCCTTGGCGAGTTGGTCCACCGAAGCGGCCATTGGCAGGAGTCGAAAGGAGACCTGCATGAGCACTGAGGCGCGCCTTCGAGGCCCCATGGTGTAGAGAGCGACGCCGGAATCGTGCGCGAATCCGCCGCTCGGCTCAAACGGCGTCGAGGACCCCTGACGCACGAACTCCTCCGGCAGCGAGAAGGAGAAAGGCCAGTAGGGGGGCGACTCCTGGCGAACCAGGGTGGGCGGAGCGGACTTGGCGGACATGACGGACCAGGCGAGGGCCGTGGCCAGGACCAGGGCCAGCGCGCTGGCGACCAAGCCCAAACCCGGCCTGGCAGGCAGTTCTCGGGTGTATTCACGCCACATCCAGTAGGAGAGGATAGGGCTGGCCTGGGCGGGAGGCAATCCGACATCGGACGGCGACGCGCGTTGAGGAGTCTTTTATGGCGGGGGCATGGGCGCGAGACGAGACGTCGGCCTACTTCATAGTCGCCACCAGCCAGCGGAACAACAGCACGTTGGCCACCACGGCCAGGAAGACGACGACGAACCGCACGGCGCTTTCCATGCCGGCGTCGGAGTGCTCATCGGGTCCCTCGGTTGAATCGTTGGGAAGCCCTTGACCGCGCCGGCACTCGTACTCCACGGCCATGATGGTGAGTCGGGCCTCGTAGGCTTCGATGTCCAGCCGTTGGGCGAAGCGAACGAGGGCGCGGCGGCGGAAGAAGCCGATCGGGTGATGTTCGCACTCGGCCCTCACCATCTCCCGAAAGACCTGGCGGTTTGCGACTCTCTGTCCGCGTCGAAACGAGAGCGTGTGTGGCTCGCTATCGAGTGCGCGGCGTTTCTCCGGCGAGGCCCCCCCCATGGCTCTTCCCTCCCTATTGAACGATATGCCGTCGCCGGCGGGTGGCAAGGCGCCGAGCGCCGCGAGTTCGAACCGTCCCATATTGTCGGGGTGAGGAGATCGTTCGTGATCGCGCGGGCGCGCCCGAGTCTTGTCAGGCGGGTTTGGGTCCGGTAGGATTCCGGAGCGCTTCCGGCCTCGGAATCGCACGGACATGACGCCGGCAGGACACCATGCATCGACATCATGATCTTCCGGCGGCATTCGCCGAAATGGGGTTGGAAGTTCCCCTCTTGCGCGCACTCGGTCAGATGCAATTTTCCGAGCCCTCGCCGATTCAAAAGGAACTGGTCCCGTTGGTCTTGTCGGGCAAGGACGTGCTCGGTCAGGCCCGCACGGGGACGGGCAAGACGGCGGCCTTCGGCATGCCGATTTTGCAGATGATCGACGTGGCGGGCAGATTGCAGGCCCTGGTGCTGACGCCGACGCGGGAATTGGCGGCCCAGGTTGTAGGGGAGTTTCGGCGGTTGGCGCAGTTCATGGAGGTCCATTGCGTGCCGGTTTACGGCGGTACGCGGATCAAGGAGCAACTGCACCAGCTTGGCCGCAGGCCGCACGTCGTGGTCGGGACCCCGGGCCGGGTCATCGATTTTCTTCAGCGCGGGGCTCTTCAGTTCGACACCCTGCGCTTCGCCGTCCTGGACGAGGTGGACCGGATGCTGGACATCGGGTTCCGGGACGACATCCGGCGAATTCTGGGGAGAATCAAGCACCCTCACCAGACGGTCTTCGTCTCGGCCACGATCGACGCGGAGATCAACCGCCTGGCCCGGCAGTACATGCATGAGCCGGTGGAGGTCAACGTCTCCAAGGACGAAATGACCGTCGAAAACGTGCAACAGTATTACTGCACGGTCGATCCCTGGGACAAGTTCCGTCTGATCAAGTTGCTGCTCCAGACCGAGGCCCCTCGTCTGGCCATCATCTTCTGCAACACCAAGCATGGCGCCCGCAAGCTCGCCCAGCGCCTCCACGACGCCGGCATCGAGGCCAAGGAGATTCACGGCGACTTAGTCCAGCAGAAGCGCGAGAAGATCATGGAGCGGTTCCGGCGGCACAGGATTCCGGTCCTCGTGGCCACCGACCTGGCGGCACGGGGCATCGATGTTCACGACATCAGCCACATCGTCAACTACGACCTGCCGCAGGACCGCGAGGTCTATATCCACCGAATCGGGCGCACCGCCCGCATGGGAGCATCGGGCCGAGCCATAACTTTCGTAACCCGGGAAGAGGGTAAGGACCTCACGGAAATCGAGATGCTGATCAACAAGGAGATCGGCAAGTTTGAAGTGACGGGCTTCGTTCCATCGTCTCCTCCAACCGATCGCCCGGTGAGACAGGAGCGGAAGGGCTTCGCGCCGGCGGAAGCCCGAGAGGCGCCGTCGACTCCGCCGCATGTGCCGGCTTCGGAAAAGGCCGCGGCGACACCGGGCCTGGGAGGGAAGTATCCCGTGACCCGGAGGCTTCGGCGGCGATGATGAGGCCCCGCGACCTACGATCCCGCTATCCCGATGGGCTCTGAGGAGGATCATGGCCATCCAATTCTTCTGCGCCGCCTGCCACCAGCCGATCGAAGTGGACGACGAGATGGCCAAGCAGGCGGTGACCTGCCCCTATTGCCGCAAGGTCGTCACGGCGCCGGGGGCCTCGGAATCCGGCGTGGCCAAGGCCGCGCCGTCGGCGCGTGTCCCGGAGGGCTCGGCTGTCGAAGCTCAGCCGCCCGCAGTCCCCGTGCAGGGGGGGAACCGCTCGGGGTGGGTCGGCCTGGGCTGCGCTTCGGTGAGCTTGGTCATTCTGGCCATTTATTGCGGGGGGTTGCTTTCTCTCGGCAAGGCCGCCGTGAACGAGCTGGGCAGCGACGCGTCCTCGGAGGCGATTCAAAAACACGTGATGGAAGGAATGAAGGATCGCCCTGTCCTGATGGGGCTGACGTTGGTGGGGATGACGCTGCCTCCCCTGGTGGGCATCCCGTGCGGCATCGTATCTTTGGTGCGTCGCCGCAGCCCGCGCTGGCCGGGGATCGTTTCGCTGGTTGTGTTGGGCCCCATTCTACTGTGCACCTGTTTCATGTCCGTGATGAACGTGGTCGCGTGGATGACACAGGGCGGCGCAGCCTCCTGAGGCGGCGGGAATCTTGCGGACCCCGCGCGATTCGGGCCACCGACGCCGAAGGACGCCATTACCCGCGTATCAGGCGGGCACCATCGTAGTCGGATTGCTTCCCTGTTACTCCCGCCACGAGCGAAGGTAATCGCGTGAATGTCCGGTAATTTCTATCAGTGTATCGGCGTTTTGGGGTGCCGTACGATTCGCGCCGAGGATGATCGACACGTGATTCCGAGATGATTTGGCGACATCTTAACGGACGCTCGGCGTAAATGAGTGATCGAGGTCAGCCGGGTTGCACGATTTGGAGTTCCGCAATTTGTCCGAGTTGCATTGACACTGCGCGCTCATACTGGTAACTTCGGGGAAGACCGTTGAAAGGTGACAACGTGAGCGGCCCGCCCGGGGGGATGCGTCGCCCCTCATGCTCCGCCCAAGAGCCAAGAGCGAGGAAGCCATGGAAGTTTACGACACGACCAGCTCCCAGCCTCGTCCTGCCGCGAGGCCGAAGCGGCGACTCTTCACCGTCGAACAAGCCAATGGCACGCTCCCGCTGGTCAAGCGGATCGTTGCCGATCTGGTGAAGCAATACAAGAAGGTTGGCATCCTCGAGGAGCGATGTCACATCCGTCGTCCTTCCGTTAGCAACGAGGAGCAGACCCGGTTGCGTCGGCAGTACGGCATCGAGCTCGACCGGCTTCGGGGGCTGGCCGATGAATTGGCCGCCGTCGGCTGCGAGCCGAAGGACATGCGCCGAGGACTCGTCGACTTCCCCGCCAACTTTCAGGGTCGAGACGTCGAGCTTTGTTGGCGTCTGGGCGAGGAATCCATCGGCCACTGGCACGAGGTTGGGGCAGGCTTTTCCGGCCGGCAGCCCCTCACCGAAATCCTTACCAACTCGGGCGAGCGCGAGGCGCCTGCCGTATAGTTGCTAGCTGCGTCACCTTTGCGCGGGCACGACGCCCGGTGTCGGTGAGCGGCATCTCGGTCTCTTGCGGCTTGCTCGATGCCATCCACACTTGTGGCGAGTTCGACCGCCCAAAAGCACCTGCGTCTGCATCTCTGCTCGGGCGTCGGGCCCATCCGATTCGCGAATCTGCTGCGTGAACTCGGCGGCGTCGAAGCCGTGCTCGGGGCGAGCGTGGCGAGGCTCTCTTCGGTCGAGAGAATTGGTAGAAAGCTGGCCGAGGACATCGCGCGCGACCGCGATCGAGCGGACGTTGAGACGGAGCTGCGCCTGGCCGCGTCACGGCGAGTGCGGATTCTCTGCCAGGAGGACGACGAGTATCCGCTTTTGCTTCGCCGCATCGACGATCCGCCGGTGTGTCTCTACGTGCGCGGCACGGTGACGCGGCGGGACGCAATGGCCCTGGCGATCGTGGGCTCGCGTCATTGCTCCCGGTACGGCGCGGAGCAGGCCGAGCGGTTTGGGGCCCTGGCGGCCAACGCGGGATTGACCGTCGTGTCGGGGATGGCGCGCGGCACCGACAGTTGCGCCCATCGTGGCGCGATTGCCGCCGGCGGACGGACCCTGGCGGTCCTGGGATGCGGACTTTGCCACATCTATCCGCCCGACGCCTCGGACCTGGCGGAGGAAATCGTCAGTCAAGGCGCGCTCTTGAGCGAACTGCCCATGGAAGTCCCCCCGGACGCGAAGAATTTCCCCGGGCGGAACCGAATCATCGCCGGACTGGCGTTGGGGGTGTTGGTCGTCGAGGCCGCTCGGCGGAGCGGGGCCCTCATCACCGCGCGGCTCGCCGCGGAATACAACCGCGAGGTCTTCGCGGTGCCGGGGCGGGTCGATTCGATTCAGGCCGAAGGGTGTCACACCTTGATCAAGGCCGGCGGGGCCAAGATGGTGACCGGCTTGGAGGACGTGCTCGAAGAGTTCGGCCCCGCGGGTGCGGCGATGATAGAGGCCGGCGCGCCGCAGACCGCCGTGCACGATCCGGCGACAGCCTTGCAAGTCGCGATGGATGAATACGAGTTGAAGGTGTTCGAGGCGTTGGAAAGCGGACCGGCGGCGATCGAAGGGCTCTGCGAGGGCACCGGGCTCCCTCCCTCGCGCGTCGCGGTCGCGCTGACCGGGCTTCAGCTCAAGGCCGCGATCCGTCCGGTGGAAGGCGACGCATACGAACGAGTGGGGCGGTCGGCCCCGAGGGCCTGACCCGGCGATGCTTGGGGGATCACCAGGGCCACTGCCACTTGGAGCGGGAATCCGCGGTGACTTCGGCCGGCGCTTGGCCCGCGTTGACAAAGGGGTCCGGCGTCTCGGCGAGCCATTGCCGCCAGGCGATGGGGTCGTGGTGTTGAGTGGTGCCGGTGAGGGAGATCAGGGCCGACTCGGCGGCATTCTTAAGGGCGAAGTCATCCTCCTCCAGCACCTCGACGAGGGCGTCGGGAACCGGCTCCTGGGCGAAGTAGGCCAGGGCGTCGATGACCGTCAGGCGGACGTTGCGGTCAGGATCCCCGGCCAGTCGTTGGAGCAATGTGTCGACGATCTGCTGCCGCCGGGATTCCGCGTAGGCATAGCGGTCGACGATTCGCAGCAGGAGCTTGGCCGCCTCCCAACGGACGGAGCCGGGCGCCGGACGAATCGTCGGCTCCTTTTGGGTCGTGCTGTTCAGGATGCCGAGGGCCGTGGGGACTTGCGGATCGCCCGCCGACTTGGCCATCGCCTGAAGGGCGGCACAGCGGACCATGGCATCGTGATCGGTCCGGGCCACGGTGTCGTAGACAGTCATGGCCCAATCGGCGGCGCCATCGCGACTCTTGGCCAGGCCGATGATTCCGCGGCGGCGGTCGTCCGGATGCTCGGCGTCGAGGGCTAGATCGAGCCATTCGCTGGAAGACTTCGGGCGACTAAACCAGCCATTCGAACCGCCGGAGGTGCACGCCGGGAGGGCCGGCATCACGGCCAACAGGTGAAGGACTAATAGTCGAGTTAAGCGGCGCGAGCCGGGACGGGGTCGGTTCGGCCGCATCCGCCGCGAGTGCCGGAGATTATCTGGAGAGGACATCGGGGCCTAGGAACTGTTCCTGCGAAATCCAAGTGACGTCGACGACCGGCTGATTGAGGAACCGCTGGCCGAGTTCGCGGAATCTTTGCGGATTGTCACTGACGTAGCAAGTCAGGTTGCCCGGACCGCCGGCCTCGCGGAGCGCGCTGGTCGAGCGCAGTCGCTCGACCACCGTCTTGGCCGTCTGCTCGCCCGAGTCCACCAAGTGGACCCCAGGACCGGCGGCGCTGGCGACTGCCTCTTTCAGCAGCGGGTAATGTGTGCAGCCGAGGACGAGAACTTTCGGATCGAGGGCCAGAATCGGATCGAGGTAATCGCTGACAATCGCCTGGGTAATGGGATCGTCGCACTGCCGGCCCTCTTCGACCAGCGGGACGAAGAGCGGACAGGGCTTTTGGATGACCCGGGTGCCGGGCTGGAATTTATTCATGGCCCGGCGATAGGCGTCGGAGGCGATGGTGGCCTCGGTGGCCAGGACGGCGATCGTGTGTCCCTTGGCGAGCAGGACGGCGTGTTTGGCGCCGGGATCGACGACGCCGCAGATGGGGATATCGAGGAGAGAGTCCAACTCGGATAGGGCGACGGCGCTGACCGTGTTGCAGGCCACGACGATGATTTTCGGCTCGAAGCGGCGGAGGAATTCGCAGTCCTCCCGGGCGAAGCGGGTGATGGTCTGGTTGCTCTTGATGCCGTAGGGGACTCGGGCGGTATCGCCGAAGTAGACGATGTTCTCGTTGGGCAGTCGGGCCCGGAGTTCGCGAACCACGGTAAGCCCGCCGATGCCGGAATCGAATACGCCGATGCAGCGAGGATCGTCAGCCATGCGAGCGTCCCTGGGTGGTGGTGGCGGCACGGTCCCCGCCGGCGCCGGGCCGCGTATGATATCGGCGAGGCGATGAAAAAACAAAAACCGCGGCTCGTACGAGCGACGCGATTGCGGAAAGAAACGGCCCGCGAGTAGAATGCCGGGCGACAAGCCCTCGGGAGAGTGTTGCCATGGAAGGCCAATCAGCCACAATGCGGTCGATGCAGGACGAACTTGATTATGTTTCCGACGGCGCGCCGGCCGACGATGCGGAGGCGCGGGGGTCGGACCCTTCAGGCTTTTCCGCCGAGCCGGACAGGATCGAGCCGATGCAGGTGGTCGAGGCGGTCTTGTTCGCCTCGGACTCGCCGATGCCGGCCGCGAAAATCGCCGCCATCCTGGACGTCGGAGACGCGAAGGACGTGCGAAGGCACATCGAGGCGCTAAACGCTCGATATGCCGAGGGCTTGGCCGCGTTTCGCATCGAGGAAGTCGCCGGGGGCTATCAGATGATGACCCTGCCGGTCTATAACCACTGGCTGGCCAAACTGCTTCGCGCCCGTCAGGAGAGCCGCCTCTCGCAGGCGGCCATGGAGACGCTGGCGATCGTCGCCTATCGACAGCCTTGCACGCGAGCGGAGATCGAGACAATTAGGGGCGTGGCGGCCGGAGACATGCTGAACCGGCTGCGCGAGATGAACTTGGTGAAGATCGTCGGCCGGGCGGAGGACCTGGGGCGACCCCTGCTCTACGGAACGACGAAGCGGTTCCTCGAGGTGTTTGGCCTGCCGTCACTTGAGGACTTGCCGCAGGTGGGGGCGCTCGGCAGTGGGGCGGCCGCCGCGGCCGGGCTAAATCGGGCGAGGGCTGAGGCTGTAGAGGTGGCAGCAACTACCGATGACGGAGCGGAAGGCGGACCCGCTCCGGAAGCCGACGGACCGGATAAAGGTCCCCGGTTGCGGGCCGTCGATCCCGACGAGGAGGAGTTGGAGGATTGAACATTCCGATAGTCCCGACTCGGAAATAAAAGAGGTCCACCCAGGATGGCTGGATGGACTTCTTTTTTTGACAGAACTGACCTGCTCCGCCGACTTGCAACGGATTTTACGGCGTCGTCGTGAATCGCCAGACGAGGCCCTGGGTGGTCCCGGCGTCATTCCGGGCGTCGATCCGCCAGAGATAGACGGTGTTCATGTCGAGCGTGCCAGGGTTGAAGGCGTTGCCGGGCTGCGTCCCTTGCAACATGCCGGTGGCCGCCATGTCGATGCGGTCGCCCACCGGCAGGGCGTTGTTGTCCGATTCCTTGACGAAATAGACGTCGAACTCTTCGGTGTTGGGCGCCGCGACCCAGGTCAGGACCGGGGTCAGTGACACGCCGGTGGCGTTGTTGAGCGGGCTCGGACCGCTCGGCTGGCCCGGGGGCGCGAGCGTCGTGTAGCGCCAGATGTCCCCCTTGGTCACCGGCGCTCCGCCCGGGGCCACCGTGTCGATTCGCCAGAAATAGGTGGTGTTGGCCTGGATCGGCGTAATCGGCGGGCCGAGCGTGGTCGGGTCGAAGATCGTCTCGGCCTGCTGGCCTCTGAACTCGGTGCTGGCGGTGGTGGCGTTGGTGACGGCGACCAGGCTGGTGCCGAAGTAGACGTTTTGCATGTCGCCGCCCGCGCCGCCGGTCCAGTCGATGACGGTATCCAGGGCTACGCCGCTCGCCAGATTGGAGGGTGAAGGCGCCGTGGCCTTGCCCAACAGGGTGGTGAAGTTCCAGACGTCTCCCTTGGTCTTGTTGACGCCGTCGGAGGCCACCTCGTCGATGCGCCAGAAGTACTCGGTGTTGGCTTCAAGCGTGCCGGGGTTGAAGTTCGTGCCGGCCTGGTTGCCCTTAAAGAGGCCTGCGGTCAGGGTCGTGGCGGTGTCCACGGCCATCATGTCCGTGCCGAAATAGACGTCGTGGGTCGTGGCCCCCTGGCCGGCAGTCCAGCTGATGCTCTGGCTGGTGGCGACGTCGGTGGCGTCGATGGCCGGCGTCGGGTTGGTGGCTTTGCCGGGGCCGGTGCGGAATTGCCAGATGGCTCCCGTGCGGGTACCGCCGTTGCCCACCTCGTCGATTCGCCAGAAATATTGCGTATTGGGGCTGAGTGCAGTCGGCACCCCGGCCGGCGGGCTAAAGGTCTCCATGCCGAGGAGCTGGTTGCCCCTGAATTCGGCGTCGTCATGGTCGGCGTTTTGGACGGCACTTTGTGTGGTGCCGAAGAAGACGTCGTGGCTCAAGGCGTTAGCGCCGGCAATCCAACTGAGCATCGTCGCGGGTGAGACCGAAGTCGCGTTGTTCGCCGGAACAGGTGTCGTGGCTTGGTTGGGCAATACGCCGGTGCGGAACCGAAGCAGTGGCCCTGGCGTCGTGCCGCCGGGGCCCACGGCGTCGATGGCCCAGAAATACTGGGTGTTCGGCACCAGGGCGCTGTTGGGCTCGAACGTGGTCATGCCCACATCGATGTTGTCCTGAAAGGCCGAGGCCTGTCGGTTGTTGACCGCGCTTTGGCTGGTGCTGAGATAGACGTCGAAGCTGTCGGTGACGCCGCCGCCGACGACGTTCCAACTCAACGTGGGCTCGACATTGACGTTCATTTCGTTGTCCACCGGCATGAAGGGCCCCATGACCGCGTCCGGCTCCCCAGCCGTGTGGAACGTGAAGACGATTCCGGTGGAGGTTCCGCCGGGACCGAGCGTGTCGATGCGCCAGAAGTAGTCGAGATCGCCCAGAAGGGTCCCAGGATTGAATTGCTTGGCCGTTTGGTTTCCCATGAAGCTGGGGCTGGCATGATCGGCCAGGGCCACGTCGAGCGGGTCCTCGCCGAAATAGACGTCGAAACTCTCAATGCTGGAGACCGCCGACCACGTGAGGACCGTGTCGATCAACACGTCGATCGCGGTGTCGGCGGGGCTGGGGTTGGTGACCAACGGGGGCGGGGACCTGGTCTTGAAGGTCCACATGTCGCCGGCCGTCGTGCCCCCCGGACCGACCTCGTCGATCCGCCAGAAGTAGTCGGTGGCCGCCAGCAGTTGTCCCGGCAGCGGGGCCGCCTCGTCCTCGGGGTCGAAGTTGGTGGACGACTGGTTACCCATGAAGATGTCCGTCGTGTCGCGTGTGGCGCTCATCACCGCGGCCATATCGTCGCCGAAATAGACGTCGTGGCTGGTCGCCCCGGTCCCGGCGGTCCACTGAAGGACCTGGTCCACGCGGGCATTCATCGAGCCGTTGGAAGGCACGGGCGTCTTGGCCTTCGCCGGAGCATCCACCGTGGTGAAGCTCATGACGGCGCCCTTGGTAATGCCGACGGCGTTCACCTCGTCAATGCGCCAGAAGAAGGTCGTGCCCGGCGCGAGTCCGCCGGGATCGAAAGAGGTCGTGTCCTGGTTGCCGCGGAAGTTGACGGGGTCGGCATCAGTGGCGGCATCGACGGCGGCTTCGTCTGTGCCGAGGTAGACGTCGTGGCTGGCGGCCTCGAAGCCGGCGGTCCAAGTGAGCTTGGTGGAGACGGCGACGTTCGTTGCGCCGTCGACGGGAATCGCTCCACTGATCGGGCCGGGTAGGTCCGAGGGCAGCGGGTTGCCGCCGCCTACGCCATCCGGAAGGACGTTGGCCACGCCGTTAATCTGATCGACCAGGCCATTAGAGTCGAAGATGAACGCGGTGACGGAGAAGGTGCCGGTCGCCAGATAACGGTGGGTGATCGTCGTTCGGTTAGGCGATCCTTCTACGAAGCCTCCGCCGTCGCCGAAGACCCAGTTGACCTTGTTGACGGCCGACGGATTGGAAACGGCGTTGTCGATGCTGAAGGCAACGGTGAATGCAGGTTGATCGAAGAGTTGAACGCTGGTGATCTGCCCGAATGGATTGAGGAACAATCCTCCGCCGAGCAGGCCGCAGCCCACGAGTCCGGAGACGAGGCACAAGCTCAGCGCCGTCCCGTACAGAAACCTTCGCTTAGACATCGATCGAAGCATCGTTTGCTCCCTCCGCCGGCCGGTGGCCGGTCGCCCCTTGCCCAGGTGGGTGGCAATCCCCTTCTCTGAAGACCCAGGAAAGCTGGGGCCTCAGGAGGCATCCGATGACGATGGTGCGCGTCCCTATGAGCCGCGCGGTGGATTGCGAGAACCCAATTCCCCCATTCGCCGCCGGATGTGTCTCTATTGACACCTAACCGGCCGAGGGCGAGGCGAGGCTCGCTCGAGACCGGTCCGGGTCCGACAGCACATGAGTCTACGTCCTGGCCAAGCGTCGATCAAGTGGGACCGCCCCTTCCTGCGACCTGGAGTCTCCGAAAATACCCAGCCTGCGAGGCCGTCAAGGCGATGTTTCTGGGCCGCGGCCGCGGGCACGGTTTTCGGTCCCTGCGAGGAGCCGCGCGATGTTGGAGCGATGACGGATTAGGACTGTGCCGCTGAGGGCAATGGTCAGGGCCAAAAGCGGATAGTGCTGCGAGAGGGGCCAACCAGTCAGCGCAGAGGCGACGACGAAACCGATGGGCAGCGAGGCCGCGGCCACGATCGAACCGAGCGAGACGTATCCGCTGAGCCGGACCACGACGGCCCATAGGACGATCGCCGCCAGGCCGGGGTAGGTGAGAAACGGATGGATGCCGAGGACCACGCCGAGCGAGGTAGCGACGCCCTTGCCGCCGCGAAAGGCGCTGAAGACCGGCAAGATATTTCCGAGAACACAGAGAGCGCCGGCGCCGAGCCAGATCAGGTCGCGCCCGGCAATAGAGAGTATCACTGCATCCTGATTGGGGCGATTCAACCACCATCCGGCGACAAGGACAGCCGTCGCTCCCTTACCCGCGTCCAACAGGAGGACCAGGAGGCCCCAGGGCCGGCCCATCACGCGGCCGACGTTGGTTGCGCCGGCATTGCCGCTGCCGAGTCGGCGAATGTCGACCCCGCGAAGTCTGGCGATGATGAGGCCGAAAGGGATGCTGCCCAGGAGGTAGGAGCCCAGCAGCAGGATCGCTAGTTGCCACGGGTGCGCCATCTGGGTTCATCCTCGCCGAGCGAGTCCTAAGCAGACTGGGTCTCGGGGGTCCGCCGGTGAACCAACTCAGCGAAGACGGCGTCGAGTTCGTCCACGTGTCGGCTCATGCTGAGGCGTTCCCGAAGCTCCAGGGCCCTCTCGGACATGCTGCGGCGCAGCTCGGGGGCGGCGAGTTGCTCGATCCGTCGGGCCCACAGGCCGGCGTCGTCGGGGGTGTCGATCACGAATCCCTCTCGGCCGTCAGTCATGACCTCGGCGGCGCCGTTAAAAGAGGTGGTGATGCAGGGAAGGCCGCGAGAGAGGGCCTCGAGCACGACGCGGCTGCACGGGTCATAGTAGGTCGGGTGGAGGAGTACGTCGGCGGCGTTGATGAACAAGTCGATCCGCTGGGTGGGGCCGGTGAAGGTCACGAATCGATCAAGATTGCGGTGGTTCACCTGTCGCTGGTAGCCGACGGGGTTGTCGCGGCCGACGACCAGCAGCTTGAAGTCCACGAAGCCTGCGACGACCAGGCGAGAGATGGTTTCGATCAGGGGTCCCAGCCCCTTGAGGCGGAAGTTGTGGGCGATGAACAGAAACAGCAGCATCCGGTCGGAGACGTTGTACTGCCGCCTGACGGTCACCCGGTGCATTTCGCGCTCGGCGGCGGAGAGCGGCGCGACATTCACCCCGTTGAAGACGACTTTGACACGTGGGCCGACGACGCCGTAAAGGCGCTCGCACTGGCTGGCTACGTATTGCGAGACGGCGAGGATCGTCGGACCGTCCTTTCGGAAGATGCCTCGCTCGAGTTCCAGTAGCGACCGCTGCCGGACGTTCATGGCCATGAGGGCCTGCTTGAGCATGCGCCGGGGCCGGCTGGTTCGGGTGGCGACGGTTCGCGCCAGGGTTTCGCCCATGAGGCCGCCGCGCGGTTGATAGACGTCGGCGCTGGGCATGGGGGAGACGGCATAGACCAGATCGAATGCCCCCGCGTGGACGAAGGCCGCGGCCCTCCGGATGAACGCCGCCGTCCGTAGAGGGCGGAGCAGGCGTGCCGACGGAATGTGGTGGACGGTCATGTTGGGCAGCGTCACGCCGGAGGTCGCGGTTACGACGTGCAGGTCGTGGCCGCGCGCCGCGAGGAGCCGAGCGATCTCGTAGGTGGAGGTCTCTGCGCCGCCGCGCCAGGGTTCCAACCGTTCGATGACGATGGCCAGTTTCACTTCGCGGATTTCTCCCGCAAACGCACGAGGCGTTTGGCGTCGTGCCCCGCCATCCGGCGCGATCGGCGACCGATGGCGCGCAGCCGGCCCGCGAGCGTGCGTCGGTCAACGTGGCCAGCAGAGTCGGCCAGGTAATGGTACATGAAGCGCAGCCGATCGGTGCGGGTGACAAGCGGGGCCGGGGCGCTATGGTCCAGGGCGGCCAGGTCTTTGACGGCCCAGCGCCTGGGCCTTGCGGGACGCTCGATCATCCGGGCCAAGTCGATGAGGCGCAGGACGATGCCGCCGTCAGCGTTTTGGGTGAGGAAGACATGGGAGAGATACAGGTCGCGATGAAAGAGCCGATTTGCGTGAAGGCGACGAACGACGAGGGCCAGTTGGCGGATGATTTCCCGCCGGACGGACCACGCGGGAACGGCGCCTCGGTCCTGTGAGGCGCGCTCGGCGAGCTTCTCCAAGGACTCGCCGCGGATTTCGTCGGTGATGGCGAAGCTTCGCCGCTCCCAGGGCCCGGCCATCTCGTCGCCGGCCGCGATGGCCCGCAGCGTGGGGATGCCGTGCTGACTCAGGCGTCGGATGAAATGGACCTCTCGCAGGGCGCTGCTCCTTGCGGGATGAAACTCCCTCATGCGCCGGAGCTGGTCCGCCAGCGGCGGCGCGCGGTAGCGCTTGACGTAGCAGACTCTGGCCGCCGAAGGGCCCCGGCCCTCCGCGAGCACGACGCGGATGCGATCGCGGTGTGCGGCGAGTCCGGGCTTGGTCAAGGCCTGACCGTTGAGCGAGGCGAACACGCCGTCGAGCGTCAGCAAGTTTCTTTGTGCCAATGTCCCGGCTTCGCGATGGTCCGCAAGGACTCGATCGAATCGCGCAAGCCGCAGCGAGCGGGGGTGCTCAAAGTCGTCCTGGAGACGTGGAGGCATATCCCGGTCGATAAAGCGATTCAATGGAACATCAGGGAGGCGTTTGAAGGCGAAGGGGGGTGAAGACGAATCCGCCCGCGCGACCGATCGATAGCCCGCCGCGAAGCAGGCCACGGACCTCTTGGTGCAGGCGAAGGGCCGCAGGCTGGATCGAAGGCGGAGAAGGTCATCGAGGCGGTCCGGTGATTGCGAGCGCCGCATCCGCTCGACGTCGATGAGACAGAATCGCCAGATCGCCCGAGAGGCGCCCTCGGCGGACGGCTCGGCGAAGATGTGCTTGGCGCTCATGTCGGGCCACCCGAATCCAACTGCATGAAGCCGTGCCATCTGGCGACCCAGGTCGTACAACAGTCGTCGCTGTCGCCGAGCGTCGAGGATTCGCGGCTTGGGAAACCCGGGCACAAGCCAGTCCTCGACGGTGTGGCTTATCGGCGCTTCCTCGACGAGCAGAAACGCCCGAACGGGCCGGCCGAGCCGCCGCTCCTCGCCGAGCGCGACCCGGCCCATGGCCGAGATTTCCGCTTCTCGGAGTTGGCCGAGGATTTCCCATTCCCGTTCAGGCTGCGATCTGCCGGGCTTGAGGCGAAGCCAGGGCGTCAGGGCGTGCGCGGCCGGCACTTTGAAGACGCGTTTGAGAAAGAACCGGCGCGGCGCGCCGGCGACGGAGATTTCCAGGGTCACGGTCTCACGGTGTCCATGCCGGCTGATCGCGGCGCCTGCGGGGGCCCGCATGACCGAGTCGAAGTCGGCCAGTCCGGCGTCCTGCATCGCCTGCCGGTATGGGGGCTCGATTCTCAAGGTAATGCTCATGCGATTTCGCCGTGGTCTTTCAGCGTGCGGTCGTATTGTATCGTTCGGATCAGGGCCCGGTGTTCCGGGGCCAGCTTCCGCGCGCCGAGATAGCGGCGCAGCCAGCGCAACTGCTCACCAGCGGTGAGTTTCAGCCGGGCCTCCTTGTAGAGGCTGGATAGATCGCGGATGCGGCCATGCTGCACGCGAGCGGACCAATGGCGGAGGCCGCCTCGCGACGAATCAATGACCACGATCTCCTGCTGCCCATCGCCGTTTTGGGAGACCAGGAGATTTCGCCACTGGAGGTCGATGTGACAGAAACCGGCGGAGTGCATTTGCGCGACCAAATTGGCGACGCTGTAAAGGAGCGCCTGTTTTTCGGGATCTTTCGTCGTCGAGGCTGCGTCGGGCCATCGATCGGAGACGAAGCGATCCAATGGGGTGCTGTTGGGGACGCCGCGGGTCAGAATGAACCCGTCGAGAGCTTTCCAGAAGCGGGTGCGGCGGCCATGGGCTACGACGTCCGGTACGTTTACGCGGCATCGCCGCCTTAAGAGGGCATAGTTTTTGACCTCGCGGCCGCACTTGTCGTCCAGGATTCCGCCGAGAAGCCGGCCGGTGCGCGGGGTGTGGGTCTTGAGGTAATAGGTATTGGTGCGGCCCTCGTGCGCAAGGCGGAGGCGCCGCGTGCAGGTGGTCGCGGATTTGTGCACCAGTTCGCCGATCTCGGCGGCCAGGTAATCCTCGTAGGTCCGCAGGCCGGAAGCCTCCAGGATGGGCCGGGCCACGGGGTCCAGAATCGTCAACTGGGTCGGCATTTTCGGGACTGGAGTCCTCCACGGTTCAGGCGGCGTCAGATGGCTCCGGCCAATTCGCGGATGGGGGGGTCGAAGACCGAACCCCGCTCCAGGCGCTGAAGCTCGGCGTCGCGAATTCTGTCCGACCTGGCCTGGACTCGGCGCAGCCATGCGCGGTCGTCCGGCGAAAGCCTGTCCGTCCCCAGGTAGAGCAGGAGAAATCGCAATTGATCGGCCTTCGTGCAGAAGTGCGGGGCGAGCACGCCCATGGCGGCGATGTCGTGAACGATGCTTTCCTGGCGGCGCTGAGAGAACCGGATGCGCCTGCCGACCGAGGCGTCCAGAAAATAAAATTCGAATCGATCGTCCGGCAAGGGACGGATCAGCACGTTTCGCCAGAAGAGGTCGCGGTGTACGAATCCGGCCTCGTGCATGTGGCGAACCTGCTGAGCCAACGAGGCGAGGATTTCCAGCCGGGCCCTTCTCGCCTCGGCGGCGGCGGGATGATCCGCGAAGGTCTTGATGAAAGTGACCAGCGGCATGGCCCCCGGGACGGCCTCTGTGATCAAAAAGCAGCTTCGCACGAAGCGCAAAATGCGCCGCTCACCGAAGGAGATGGGTCTGACAGCCTGAATCCCCAGTCGCCGCATGGCCGCCAAAGCTCGAAACTCGCTCCGCGCGCGATTGGCCATGAAGAAGGTGCCGCGGAACATGCCGCGGATGCGTTGAAGCCAGCGCGGAAAATGGTACCGCTTGATATAGACCGAGCCGGCGCTGCCGGGTAACCGTTGCCAGATGGTGTCGGTGGTCCGGCTCCAGGCGGCCAGGCGGTCGCCCGGACAGCCCAGAACGGCGCGGACGCTGTCCAAGCCGGCCCTGTGCAATGGATCGCGAAAGGGGGGATCGATGATCATCATGTCGCGCACGAACAACATTAGGGCCTCATGCCGGTCGAACCGGAGCTAGGCGACTACCTGCGAAAGCATTCCGGGCCGGGCCAGCAGCTCGTCGATCTTCTCCAATACCAGGTCGGGCTCTAGCTGGCCCATGCAGTTGTGATGCCGGAGCGGGCAAACCCGTTCCATGCAGGGTTGACAGTCCAACTCCAGCTTGGCGATTCGTTCCCCGGCGAAGCGAGTATCTGTCCAGGCCGGATCGCTGGAGCCGAAAACCGTCACCACCGGAACGCCGAAGGCGGCGGCGAAGTGCCTCGGCCCGGTGTCGTTGGTGACCAGCAATCGGCTGCGGCGGACGAGCGCCTTGAGCGGGCCGATGCCTAGAGGCGGGTCCACGAAAATCTGGATCGGCCGGCGGGCGGAAGAAGCCAGGCGCTCGGCGATGTCGCGCTCGTTGGGGACCAGAGAGGCGACCACGCGGGCGCCGTAGCGGTCGACCAGCTTGTCGGATAGACGGGCATACTTCTCCGCCGGCCAGCACTTGGCGGGGCCGTAGTTTGCGCCGGGATTGAGGACCACGAGCGGTTGGCAGGCGTCCAGCGATCCGAGTCGTTCGTCAATGGCCGCTTCGTCGGCGGGCGTCGTCGCGAGGATCAGTCGATCGCCTACGTCGCGGCAACCGAGGTAGCGCGCCAGGTCGTTGTAATAATCCATAGCGGGAATGGGGATGAAGCCGCGGCCGGAGCGCTTCGGCGGCAGGCGATCCGTCAGGAGCCAGTGCCGGGCGTCGCGCGTGTAGCCGACTCTTCTTCTTGCGCCGGCGAGCCAGGCGATGGCCGCGGACTTGAAGGAATTGGTGAGGAGAACCGCCAAGTCGAACCGCTGGGAGCAAAGCCGACGGACAAGCCCCCATCGGCTGGTGAAAGCGGCCTCGCCGGTTCGCGGAGGCGGCCAGAGGATGTTCTCGTCGGCCAGTTTGCTCCCGGCGAGCACCTCGGCTACGTAAGGGCGGAGCAAGTGCATGATCCTTGCGGCAGGGTAGTTACGCCGGATGGCGACCAGGGCCGGTGTGGCCATGGCCACGTCGCCGATCCAGTTGGGGACGCAGACTAGAAGGCGCTCTGCGGGAATGACGCCCAATGCGAAGCTCCTTGCGAGGAATGCACAAGTATAGCCGATGGCGATAGTTGCGCACATGCCCGAGCACAACGATCGTTTGCGCGTGCTCGCTGGCGGCCAACTGGACATTCACGGCGCTGGCTCCTAGATTACACGATCTAAACATGGCCAGTGGGCCGGGGTTTCCCGCATCGACTTTCGGCCGCTTTCTCGGAGACCAATCGCAATGGGTTTGATGTCCGGCAAACGCGGCGTCGTGCTTGGCGTGGCGAACGATCACAGTCTCGCCTGGTACATCGCGCAGACGCTTCAACAGGAGGGGGCGGAAATCGCATTCAATCACCTGCCGGGCGAGAAGATGGAGCGGCGGGTCCGCAAGCTGGCGGAGCCGATCGGGGCCAAGCTCATTTTGCCTTGTGACGTGAGCCAGGATGAAGACGTGGCCCGCTTCTTCGATCAGGTCAGGCAGCGATACGACCAGATCGACTTTTTGGTTCATGCCATCGCCTTCGCCAATCGAGAGTGCCTGACGAACCGGTTTTGGGAGACGCGCCGGGAGGACTTCAAGCAGGCCATGGACATCAGTTGCTACTCGCTGATTTCGGCCTGCCAGAAGGCCTTCAACATGTTCCGCGAAGGGGCGGCCGTGTTGACCCTGAGCTACCTGGGCTCGGTGAAGTTCGTTCCGGGCTACAACGTGATGGGCGTCTGCAAGGCGGCCTTGGAGAGCACCGTCCGCTATCTCGCGGCGGACATGGGCGATCTGCGGCGCGTCCGGGTGAACGCGATCAGCGCCGGCCCCTGCCGCACGCTGAGCTCCGCGGGGATCGGGGGATTTGACAAGATTCTCGAACACTACCCGACCAAGTCGCCGCTCCGCCGCAACATCGAGTCGGACGAGGTTGGCAAGGCCGGACTCTATCTGTGCAGCGACCTGTCCAGCGGCGTGACCGGCGAGATTCACTACGTCGACGCCGGCTACAACATGGTCGGCTGGTAAGGGCGATCATTTCCCCGACGCCGCCCGCCGGGGTCCAATTTATTCGACGTCATTTCGGGCGATGACGCCGTAGAGTTGGTCCGCCGATTCAGCGGCCAGCAATTCACTCAGGATCGCATCGCTGGTGACCAGGCGGCTCAGCTTGGCCAGGGCCTGAATGTGCGCGCTGGTGGCGTTGGGTGGGCTGGCCAGAAGGGCGATCAGCCGGACGGGTCGCCCATCGACGGCGGCAAAGGGCATCGGCGAACTGGTGCGGCCGATGGCAATGACCAGCTTGGTCACGGCGCCGCACTTGGCATGGGGGATGGCGAAGCCTCGGCCGATGCCGGTGGAACGCTGGGCCTCGCGGTCCAGCACCGCTTTGAGAAGATCGTCGCGGGCGTTGGCGTGACCGCCGGTCGAGAGCAGGTCCACCAGCTCAGTGATCGCCGAGGTCTTGTCGGCGGAGTCGAGCGGGACCTTCACCAGCGTCGGCATCAGGTATTCGGTCAGCTTCATCGTTCCATCCCAAACAGCGGCAAAGACCGGGATGCTATCACGCCGCTCGACACGACTCAATTGGTTTCGCGCGAAAAGATCGTGTCTCGCCCCGAAGTTATGGAGGTCGTGGCAGGCGTCATACTCTACGGGGAGAGAATGCGGTCGGCGAAGGGCTGGATGTCGGCGGCGTCGGGGCCGACGAGGCCGTCCATGTCGGCGGCACAGATGTGCCTGGGATCGGTGTCCAGGCCGATGAGGACCTGGACGAAGGCCGGTACGTCTGCGACGGTGACCTGGCGGTCGCCGTCCACGTCGCCCTTAAGTTCAACGTCGAACAGGGAGGGATCGCCGACGTTGGCCATCGGCACCGGTGCGCCCATCCCGTTGGAGAGCCACAGATCGTAGGCCACCTGTCCGCGATTGAGGGGGTTTCCCGGGAAGGGGTTGTTGTCGCGGAGGAATTCGATGTATTCCTTGCTGGTGCTCTGATAGTAGAGGATGACCCTCGCCCCGATGGCGTAGCCGGGAATGTCGAAGAAGGTGTCGTCCCAATACTGCCCGTCGGCGTAGCTGTAATCGACCGGGTCGGCCTGGACGGCCGCGTAGCCGGCGTTGGTGAATCCTCGGGGCGGGATCCGGTTGTCCTTGAAGATCTCGTTGGTCAGGACGAAGTGCGAGGCGGGGCCCGCCGGTCGACTCAGGTGGGTGCCGAGGGCGTCGTCAATTCCGCCGACCATCTCATAGACCTTGGTGTCCGCGGTGGTCAGATCGGCCGAGTCGAAATCGTAGGCGCCGCGTTCGACGATCGGGTTGAGCGGGTCGGTGCAGTCGAAGAATTGGACGGTGAGCCAGATTCGCCGGCCCTCTGGATAGCCGCTGGGCAGCTTGTGGCCGGTCTGGTTGGTGACGCGCACGCGAAGCTGGCGGATGCCGGGGGTCTGCGAGTCGTCCAGGAAGGCCTCCAGGTCGGCCGCCTTTTCGAGCATTTCGATGTTGCGAAGCTTGTTCGCCGCGAGGGCGTCGACCTTTGTGCTGTTGAGCTCGCCGGTCCCGCCGGGCCCGTACTGCTCGGTGATCGCGTCGAGGACCCAGGTGCTGGCCCCACTGAGGTAATGCCTGGGGAGGTCGTCACGGTCGTCGGCGACCCACTTGCATCCGAAGTCGGTGGAAAAGGGCATGTGGCAGTCCTGACACTGAGAGACGTAGGTCTGCCCTGGGCCTCCGAATCGTCCGCCAAGATCGACGCCGAGACCTTGAGCGAAATCACTCCGGAGCCATTCGCTGTATGTCCGCTCAATCGGGACCATGTCGTACTTGTTGCCTGTGGGGTGTGGGTCGCCGGGATCGTTCCAGACGAAGCTGGTGCCGCTCACGTCGTAACGAAAGTGGGGCAGGCTGACGTCGTGGCAGGTGGCACAGGCCTCCGACCTGCGGTGGAAGGGCGATTCCAGTGAGTCGTGGTACAGATCGCACTCGGCCTCGGGCGGGATGGGCGGCTCGCCGATGGGAGCCAAGGGAAAGGGGCCGCGCCGGCGATCGAAGGGGTCAACGACGTAGCTGCCGTTGCCGCCGCCCGGCGTCGGGTTGAGGTCTCGATCGATCGACTGTTGGGGGGCGTCGCCGGTGCCGGCAAGTTCGCCCAGGATTTCGAAATCGACGGACGGTGCGTCGCCGAGTGGGTTGATTGGATCGACCAATCGATGACAGAAATGGCATTGAATGGACTCACGATCGCCGGCATTGATCATGGCCCCGTTGGTGGGGCTCGATCGACCCTCGAGCCAGGCCCTCGGCGCGTGGCAGCGGATGCACAAATCGCCGGAGCCTGGGGCGTCGGCCTCGGCGATGTCCAGGCAGGCATAAAAGAGCGGGTCGCGCGCCGCCTGGGCCATCAGGCTGCCGGACCAGTCGTCAAAAATGGGCACCTGATCCTCGTTGAAGGTCTGGCCGCCGTGGCAGGATTGGCAATTCGCCGGGCTTTGAAGCGGGTCGGTGAGGCCGTTGGGCTGGGTTCCGCGTAAGTAGAAGTTGCCGATGTTGGTGGCGAGTTGGGCGCGGGCGCGTTGGACCGCGGCGAGCACGACGAGACAAGCCAGAATTCTCGCCCAGAGCACTACAGCTCGCATCGATCCGCCCGATCCGAGGGACCCCTCAAACACTCACGTCACCGATGGCGATCGTCCGCGAATCCCCGATGGAGATGGCCCCATCCCCTCGCCAGCCGCACCCAATACTAGACGGTCAGGCTCTCGGATTCAATGGCATCCGGGCTTGACCTCGGCGTGGGAATTGCGGTTTTAGCCCTTCCGTCGCCCGATTATGCGACGGTAGGGCTGGTTGGCCGCATCGGCGTCAGTTTGGAACGCTCACAGGGTTTTCGATGATCGGCACGATGCCCTTTGCCGGTGCGAAGATTCGGGCTAGATTGGTCGTGTGCCGAACCGGGCGAAAGACTGGCTTCGTCAGGCCGAAGTGAACCTCGAACAAGCCGTGGAGAGTTCATCGTCGGGCCGCCATGAGTGGGCCTGCTTCGCGGCGCATCAGGCGGCCGAGATGGCTGCGAAGGGACTGCACCTGAGCCTGGGTCAGGAGGCTTGGGGCCACGTCGTGCGAGAACTTCTCGAAACGCTTCCCACGAGTGTGACGGTGGGAGCAGACCTGCTTGATTCGGCCCGGGCATTGGACCTCCACTACATACCGGCGCGATATCCCAACGGCCACGCCAACGGCTCGCCGCATGAAAACTATGGTCCGCTACAAAGCCGGGAGGCACTTGCGCATGCCCGTCAGATCGTTGAATACTGCCGTTTTCAAATGGCCGGACCGTGAGCAGGTGCTTTCCGCTGCCGGCCGGTGGGGCGCGGCCCTGCGAGCGCGGGACGCCGACGTCGTCCGCATCGGCTGCGTGGGGTCCTATGCTCGCGGCGACTGGGGCGTCGGCAGTGACCTGGATGTGATCGTGATTCTACGGGAAAGCAATCTGACTACGTTGCAACGGTACAGCCGCTACTACCCCGAGGGCCTTCCCGTCCCCGCCGACGTGTGGGTCCATACCATGGCCGAATGGGATGCCCTGGCCGTCCGCTCCCCGCAGCTTCGCCGGCGGCTGGAAGGCGAGTGGTTGGAGCTCGCTGGGCCGAAGAAGTGAAACGATGACAAGTGTGTCAACAAGCATTATGCTGCCTTATCTTTACTCCAACGACAAGGAAGAGTAGGGCATCCACAGCGTGGAGCGGCCATGGCTATCAGCTTGGCGGACCTACCCAAAGTCATCGCTACGCTCACATGGCGAGTGCGCGGAGTAAACGTAAGCGCCGTGATTTCCAGTCCGGTAAATGCCCAGATTGGCAAGCCAGATGGTACCGCTTTCGGCTGGATGTGTATCGTCCAACTTCAGAACACCGGTATTAGTCAACTCTTGATCGGAATAGACGCCTACGATCGCTCTACTCTCGCGCAGAAGGAGCAAGAACAGCTTGATGCATGGATGCCGAAGGCGTCGGTCGTTGAGACGCTCAATGTGCTGATGGGAAGGACCAAACCAGATGTAGATTCGCTCGTTTGGGTGCAACTGTGCAACTTGGCAGCGATTCACGAGGATCCCCAAAGGAGCGACCCCTACTTTTTCCGTCGAAGGTGTCGTTTCGACGTTCTTCGCATTGCGGCGGAGAGGCTGTCAGCGCCAAGCGAGCAAGTAGGTTTTTCCTTCGAAGAACTCGTGCGCTCTCCGCGCATGAGCAGACTTTATGGCAAGGAGGACGTTATTCAGGCGGTCAACTATTGGTCTGTAGAGCGAGGATTCTTCACTGATATGACTCGCGGTGGTGCGCGAATTGTGATCAATCAGGACGAGAAGATTGCTCAAGAGGGCGCTGGTTACGACTGGGAGGAGGTCCGAAGCGAGGAGCCATCGCTAGCCGTGGAAAGCAACTACGATGTTTTCGTCTGCCACGCCTCCGAAGACAAGGACTTCGTTAGTCCTTTGGCTGATGCACTGAAAGAAAAAGACCTCCGCGTCTGGTACGACGAATTCGAACTCAAGTTGGGAGATTCACTTCGTCGCTCCATCGACAAAGGACTCGCCTCAAGTCGATATGGGATCGTCGTCCTCAGCCCGTCGTTCTTCAAGAAGGAATGGACCCAGAAGGAACTGGACGGCTTGGCTCAGAAGGAAGGCGAGGGCCGGAAGGTCATTCTGCCAATATGGCACAATGTGTCCCGCGAAGATGTTGCGCAGTACTCTCCAATGTTCGCCGACCGCCATGCAGTGCGGACAAGTGAGCCGCTTGAAAACGTCGTGCGCGAAATTCTGGAAGTCGTGAGGCCAAGCGGCAAGTGAAGACTCTCATTCGTGTTGAGGGGTAGTCAATGAGCGATACCGTCATGACAACGGCCGCTAAGCACACAGGCGCCCGAGTTGTCCATGCCCCGCGAGGTAGGGAGATTTCCTGCAAGGGCTGGCACCAGGAAGCGGCGCTGCGGATGCTGTGCAACAACCTCGACCCGGAGGTCGCCGAGAAGCCGGACGAGCTGATCGTCTACGGCGGGACGGGCAAGGCGGCGCGGAGCTGGCCGGATTTTGAGCGCATCGTCGCCGCTCTACGGAAGCTGGAAAACGACGAAACGCTCCTGGTGCAGAGCGGCCGGGCCGTCGGCGTCATCAAGACCCACCAGGCCGCCCCGCGCGTGCTCATCTCCAACGCCATGCTGGTGCCGCAGTGGGCCACGTGGGAGGAGTTCCGCCGGCTGGAGGCGATGGGTCTCACCATGTATGGGCAGATGACCGCCGGGAGCTGGATCTACATCGGAACGCAGGGCATCTTGCAGGGCACCTACGAGACCTTCGGCGCCGCGGCGAGAAAACATTTCGGCGGAGACCTGGCCGGCCGGCTGGTGGTGACCGGCGGACTGGGCGGCATGGGCGGGGCGCAGCCGCTGGCGGCGACGATGCACGGCGGGACTTGCCTGGTCGCTGAAGTCGACCTGCATCGCATCCAGCGCCGCCTGGAGACCCGGTATCTCGGCGAGGTTGCAGAGGGCCTCGACGCCGCAATCGACAAGGCCCTGGCGGCGAAGAAGGCGCGGCGGGCGCTGTCCATCGGCGTGCCGGCCAATGCCGCCGACCTGCTCGCGGAGCTTTCCCGCCGCGACATCACGCCGGACCTGCTGACCGACCAGACCTCGGCCCACGACCCGCTCAATGGCTACGTGCCGAATCGAATGGATTACGCCGCCGCGCTTCGCCTGCGCCGCGACGATCCCGAGGGGTATCGCCGCCAATCGCTGCGGACCATGGGCGAGCACGTCGCTTGCATGTTGGAACTCCAGCGCCGCGGCGCAGTAACCTTCGACTACGGCAACAACATTCGAGCGTTCGCGCGCGACGCGGGCGTCGCGGACGCGTTCGAGATTCCGGGCTTCGTTCCCGAGTACATTCGCCCGCTCTTCTGCGAGGGTCAGGGCCCATTCCGATGGGCGGCGCTCTCCGGCGACCCGGCCGATATCGCCGCGACGGACCGGGTGATTCTGGAGCTGTTTCCTCAGAACGAGCACCTGGCGCGATGGATTCGCCTGGCGGCGGAGCGCGTCGCGTTTCAAGGGCTGCCGGCGCGAATCTGCTGGCTCGGCTACGGCGAGCGGGCCAAGGCGGGGCTGGCGTTCAACAAACTGGTCCGCGACGGCCAAGTGAAGGCTCCGATCGTCATCGGCCGGGACCATCTCGATTGCGGCAGCGTGGCCAGCCCGAACCGCGAGACGGAGGGGATGAAAGACGGCAGCGACGCGATCGCCGACTGGCCGATCCTCAACGCCCTGGCCAACACCGCCTGCGGGGCGAGTTGGGTCAGCGTGCACCACGGCGGCGGGGTGGGCATCGGCTACTCGATTCACGCCGGCATGGTCTGTGTGGCCGACGGGACGCCGCTGGCCGAGGAGCGGCTCCATCGTGTCCTGACCGCCGACCCGGCGACGGGCATCTTTCGGCACGTCGACGCGGGGTATGACCGGGCCGTCGAAGTAGCCCGCGAGCGCGAGGTCGCGATTCCAGAGCAGGGAATGTGAGGCGAGCCTAGTGCCTCGTCATCGCTAAAGTTGCGGGCTGAAGTCGGAGTATGTCGATCCACATGAAGAACGAGGTCATGGATGGCCTGAGGATCATGGAGGATCAACGATGAAACGGTATGTGGTTCGGTTGGAGCGTTCGGAGCGTCAGCGGCTCCGGGAGTTGGTATCAACCGGGAAGGCGGCGGCCTACAGGATTCGGCACGCGAATATCCTTTTGCAGGCGGATGAATCAGAGTCGGGGCCGGGCTGGTCCGATTCACGGATTTCGGAAGGCCTGGGGGTGTCGGTTCGGGCTATCGGGTGCAATTGCACTTCCTGCCGACGCGGGCGCCGGAGACCAACCCGATCGAAAGCACGTTCGCCACGGTGCGGCTGCGGCATCGACGGACCAAGGGCAACGGCAGCCGCGCCGCCTGCCTGGCGATGGTGTTCAAGCTGTGCGAATCTGCCGCGACGCACTGGCGCCTGCTCAACGGCGCGATGCTGATGCCGGATGTCATCGCGGGCGTGAAGTTCATCAATGGAGAAAAGGCCGAGAGAAACGCCGCCTGATTACGCCGTCATCAACGAGATTTGACAATAACTCACATTCATGGCGCCGGCTTGATCTGGTTGATGACCTCGTAGGGCTCGGGAAATCGTCCGGCTTTATGCTTGCTGAAGAGCATCTTGCCGTCGGCCTTCACGTCGAAGATGCCGCCGCCGCCCTTGATGAGCTGCGGCTTGTGGCCGGTCTCCTCCTCGATGAGTTCCGCCAAACTGGCGGCCTTCGGGTAGTAGTTTCATTCGGTGCAGTAGGTGATGGAAATCTTCACGAAATACTCCTTGTGGTGAGACGGCCTGCGGATTGTAGCGAGTATCGCCTCCCACGTGGGCCCGGCGACCGACAAGTTCTACCGTGCGGCGCTTTGGGCTGACTTGACGCCGAGCCGCTGCGCCGAGTTGGCCATCGCGGCTCTGACCAGGCCCAAGAACATGGGGTCCGGGCGAAGCGGCCGGCTGGTCAACTCCGGGTGGGCCTGGGTGGCGATGAAGAAGGGGTGAACCTCCGCCGGTAGTTCGAGAACCTGCATGATGGGAAAGTCCGGGGCCTTGCCGCTGAAGATCAGTCCCGCCGATTCCAGCCGCTCGATGTACCGCGGATCCACCTCGTAGCGATGGCGGAAGCGCAGCCGAATCTCCGGTGCGTTGTTGAACAGCCGCGAGGCCAACGTGCCGGCTCGCAAGGCCACGTCCTGCCCGCCGAGGCGCATGTTTCCGCCCAGCCCTTCGATCTGCTTCTGCTCCGGCAAAATGCTGATGACCGGCTCGGAGCATTCCGGGTCGAACTCGGTGGAGTTCGCCGCCCGCAGGCCGGCCACGTGCCGGGCGAACTCGATCACCGCCATCTGGAACCCCAAGCATATCCCCAGGAAGGGCAGGCCCGTGGTGCGGGCGTGGTGGACGCAGGCGATCTTGCCCTCGCTGCCGCGGACCCCGAAGCCGGCCGGGACGATGATCCCGTCGAGATGCTCGAGCTGCCGGGCGGCGCTGGCCTCGGTCATGTCGGTGACGTCGATCCAGTCGATGTCGACCAATGCGCCGCAGCGGGTGCCGCTGTGCTCCAGGGCCTTGATGACCGAGGCATAGCTGTCGCGCACCGAGGTGTATTTACCGGCGATGCCGATGGTCACCCGATTCGCCGGGCTTCTTAGGCGCTGGAGGTATTCGTTCCAGGTCGCGCGGGCCTTTTCCTCGGCCTCGGGATGCACCCGGTCGGCGATGCCCAGGATTTCGACCACCGCCCTGTCCAGGCCCGCCTCGCGGACCATCTCGGGAATAACGTAGACCGACTCGCAATCGTGCATCGAGAAAACGCGATTGAAGGGAACGCTGGAATACATGGCGATCTTCTCGCGGACCTTGTCCACGACGGGCAGGATGGCCCGGCAGGCGATGATGTGCGGCTGGATTCCGCATTCCAAGAGTTGCTTGATGCCGAGCTGGGCGGCCTTGGACTTCTGCTCGCCGAGGGCCGGGGGCTGGAGGACGTAGGTCAGAGCGACGAAGCAGGTGCTCCCGGGCCCCTCCTCGAAGGCGAGCTGCCGCAGGGACTCGATGTAGTAGGCGTTTTCCACGTCGCCGACCGTGCCCCCGATCTCGATGAAGAGCACGTCGGCGTCGCTGGCCACGGCAAGCTGGCGCAACTTCCATTTCACCTCGCCGGTCACGTGGGGGATCATCTGCACGTCGCGGCCCAGGTAGCTGCCGCGGCGCTCCTTCTCCAGGACGGCGCTGAATATCTGGCCGCTGGTCGCGAAGTTCATCCGGGCCATGTTCTGGTCCAGCATCCGCTCGTAGGTCCCCAGGTCCATGTCGCATTCCATCCCGTCGTCGAGGACGAAGACCTCCCCGTGGCGGAAGGGATTGAGCGTGCCGGAGTCCAGATTGAGATAGCCTTCGAGCTTGATCGGGGCCACCGTCAGCCCCTTGTCCTTGATGACCTTGGCCAGGCTGCTGGCGAAGATGCCTTTGCCCAGCCCCGACATGACCGTGCCGAAGACCCCGACGTACTTGGTCTTGCCGGGCCGATAGCCCGGCGGCATCGGCGTGTAGAACTCGGTCTCGTCGCTGACGGCGGCGATCGCGGCCAGGGGATTGTGTGCGGTCATGCCAGGCTCCGGTGGGTGCGCGGACGAGACCGGTGGGCCGGCCGGCGTCCGGAGGCGGCCATTAAGGAGGTTTGCATGCTCAATGAGGTCATCGACAAATTGTAAGCGACCTGTCAAGCCCCGGCGCGAAGAACGCCGCTGATACCGTTTGATGGGGCACAGCCGCCACCATCTGTGCATGGGCCGGCAAACCGTTCCAGTTATCAAAAAATACCAAGCCACAAACGCTGGCGTGATGGCTGTTGGGTCGGTACGTTCCTCTCCCAGTTGCCGCGAACCCTTGTTGCCGCGAGCCGCGGAAGAACCCTGGCAACCATGTCCACCCGCCGGCCTACAGCGTCAACTTGCGAGGACCGATTGATGCGCAACCGCACCGCCGGGTTCGTTCCGAGCTTCCTGCTGGGGCTGCTTTCCGTCGGGGCACGGCCCGCCGTCTCCGGGGCCGAGGAGCCGCCGAATTCTCTGGTCGCCGAAGCCCAGGCCTTCGCCAGCGACCTCGCCGCTGGGGAATTCCACGACGCCGCCGGACGATTCGACCCGACAATGGCCGCGGCCATTCCGGCGGACAAGCTCCGCGATCTGTGGGGGCAACTGGAAAAGCAGAGCGGGCCGTTCCAATCATTCGGCTCGTCGACCACCGGAGAGGTGTCGGGCCTGAAAGTCGTTTATGTCCCCGCGAGGTTCAAGGCCGGCGCCCTCCGCTTGAAGATCGTCTTTGACCGACAGGCGAAGATCACCGGCCTTTGGTTCGAGCCGACGGACGCCGCGGCCGGCCCCTCCTATCAACCGCCTCCCTACGACAACCCGGAGCGCTATTACGAGCAGGACGTGGAGTTCGGCGACGAGACCTGGCGAGTCAAGGGCAAGCTGACCACCCCGAGGACCCGGGCGCTTGCTCCCGTCGTGGTCCTGGTGCATGGCTCCGGTCCGCACGACGAGGACGAGTCGATCGGCCCGAACAAGCCCTTCCGCGACCTGGCCACGGGCCTCTCCTCGAACGGCATCGCCGTCCTGCGATACCAGAAGCGCACTTTCGCCTATCGGCTGCGGCTGGCGGCGGTGGGCACGATCACGGTCCGAGAGGAGGTCATCGACGACGCGCTGGCGGCGGTGGACTTCCTGCGCACCCAATCGTCGGTCGATCGCTCACGAATCTACGTGCTGGGCCACAGCCTCGGCGCCAGCCTTGCTCCGCAAATCGCCTCCGAAGCCAAGGACCTCGCCGGCGTGATCCTTCTATCAGGCACGCCGCGGGATTTCTGCGACGTGTTGATCCAGCAACTCGACTACATCGCCGGCCTGAAGGCCCCCAACCAGGAAGCCAACCGGAAAATAGCCGTCGAAACCAAGGCCCTCATCGCCAAGTTCCGCGAGGGCAAGGTGGGGCAGGACGAAATGCTCCTCGGCGTGCCGCTCTCCTATTGGACCGAACTCTCGGAGGCGGTGGGCCGATCGCTGAAGTTGGCCGATTCCGCCACTTGCCGCATGTTGATCGCCGGGGGCGGCCGCGACTATCAGGTGACGCGCAAGGACTTCGACGCCTACCGCAAGGCGCTCGGCGCCCGCAACAACGTCACCTATAAATGGTTCAAGGCCGTAAATCACCTCTTCACCCGCGGCGAAAAAATGGGTACGCCCGACGAGTACGGCCGGGCCGGCCACGTCGATCCCGAGGTAATCGAGTACCTGACGCAATGGATTCGCGACCGGTGAGGCCTCGTGTCCCGCGCCTCATCGGTATCGCCCGATGGAGAACAGCCGCCTGGGCTTGGGGTCACTCCGCCCCGCCACCGTCTCTCGTTGTAGGCGCTCCGATCATCGAATTCGCGGGGACTGCGCGGCGGCGCTAGAACGGGTCGCTCACTGGCAGGCTGAGTTCCTTCAGCTTGGCGACCAGGCGGGCGAACTGCGTCTCGCCGGGCTCGCCGGGGTCTGAACTGGGTGGCATCGGCGTCTCGCCGGTGTCTGAACTGGGTGGCATCGGCGTCTCGCCGGTGTCATCACCGCGTCGTCGCTTGCATTCGCCGTGAAATACAACGATCCATGCGCCGAACCCGTATCTTCGCGCGCGCGGCTCGGTGTGAATCCGCTTGCCGATCGCCCCCGCAGGGGCGACGGCGCCGACCTCGCGCCCACGGCATTCCGCCGCTCCTTCGGAGCGAAGAATCGTCGCGGTCTGAATGCTGTGTGCAGATTGACAGGTCGGGCCATTGGCCGATTGAACTTAACGGGCGGTAGCCGGCGTCTTCACCTTCGACGGCTCCATCGACTTCACCCTCCAGGCCTTCCCCGAGCCGAGCACCCTGG